>Ga0172369_10000578_pt1 | contig 54754 bp, 48 predicted proteins | sample LakKiv25m_FD_114539 | JGI IMG/M metagenome (GOLD analysis project Ga0172369, IMG submission 114539) | Freshwater microbial communities from Kabuno Bay, South-Kivu, Congo - kab_022012_11.25m | ecosystem: Environmental > Aquatic > Freshwater > Lake | place: Democratic Republic of the Congo...
CAAGATAGGCCTGGCGGTCGAGATCCCCATAGAGCCCACCGAAAAGGACCTGGCCTCTCAGATCCTGAGGCTTAAAAATGCGGGCGCCGAAACAGTGGTCATGTTTGTCGGCCCGACCCCGGCCGTGATCGCCTTGAAGACCGCCGCCACCGTAGGCTTCAAGCCGCAATGGGTTTCTTCGAACACACTCTCCGATTATCCCCTGATGTTCAAGATAACCGGCGGGCTGTGGGAAGGCGTAATCACGGGCGCTTTCGGAGAGGTCCCGGATTCCAAGAGTCGCCTGATGGTCAAGTACCGCGAAGCGGCCAAGAGGCTGGCACCGGAGGAGCGGTGGGGCGTCTTCTATTACGCCGGCATCCTCTTCGCGGACCCGCTCGTCGAGGCCCTCAAGAGGGTCGGACGGAACCTGAGCACCGAGGCCCTTCTGAAGGCGCTCAACTCCACCAAGGATCATCAGACGATCGGTCCCAAGGTCAACTGGACGGAAAAGCAGCATCAGGGGACAGATTCGGTCATGATCCAGAAATGCGGTCCCAATGCCGGCTACATCCTGCTGCAGGATTGGACCGCCAACGATCTGGCCACCTGGAAAAAGTGATATCATGGACCATTTCAAGGTTGATGACCTCTGCATCAGTTTCGGCGGGCTGAAGGCCGTCAATGACGTCAGTTTCAGCGTGGAGAAGAATTCGATCTTTTCCATCATCGGGCCGAACGGTTCGGGGAAGACGACCATATTCAATATGATCAGCGGCATCTACAAGCCCGACCGGGGCCGGATCACCTTTGCCGGCGAGAATCTGGTGGGCCTGACCCCGGACCGGGTCGCCCGCCGCGGCGTGGCCCGCACCTTCCAGAACATCGAGCTGTTTTCCAACGCCACCGTCATGGACAACCTCCTGCTGGGCAGGCATATCCACATGAATACGGGCGTATTTACGGGGGCGTTTCTGTGGGGAAGGGGCGCCCGGGCCGCCCGGGAGGAGATAAGGAACAGGGAGATCGTGGAGAAGATCATCGACTTTCTTGATCTCCAATCGGTGCGGAATAATTTTGTGGCCAGCCTGCCCTACGGCAAGCGAAAACTGGTGGAGATGGGACGCGCCCTGGCCCTGGAACCCAAAATCCTCCTTTTGGACGAGCCTTCCGCCGGCATGAACACCGAAGAGAAGCAGGACCTCAACATCTGGATCAAGGACATCCAGGCGGAGTGCGATGTCACCATCCTTTTGATCGAGCACGACATGAACATGATCATGGGCATATCCGATCGGATATTAGCCATAAATCACGGGGAGAAGATCGTGGAGGGGCTGCCGGCAGAGGTCCAGAGCCACCCGGAGGTGATCAAGGCGTATCTGGGGGAGGAGCACTGATGCTGAAGGTGAACAATGTCGAAACCTGGTATGATCTGATCCGCGCCCTGCACGGCATCTCCTTCGAGGTAAAACAGGGGGACATCGTGGCGCTGCTGGGTTCCAACGGGGCGGGGAAATCGACGACCCTCAAGACCATCATGCGCCTTCTGTACGACCTCAAGGAGGAACAGCCGGAAAAGGGGACCATCGAATTCATGGGGGAGAGGATCGACCGGAAGGACACCGACGAGATCGTGCGGATGGGAATCAGTTACGTCCCCGAGGGCCGGGAGGTGTTTCCGGAGCTTTCCGTCCTGGAAAACATCATGATGGGCGCCTTCACGAGAAAAGACAGGAAGGGCGTCAAGGAAGACATCGACAATATATTTGCCCACTTTCCCCTCCTCAAGGAGAGGAGGGATCAGCAGGCCGGGCTCCTCAGCGGCGGGGAGCAGCAGATGCTCGCCATTGGCCGGGCGCTGATGAGCCGGCCGAAACTCCTCATGCTGGACGAGCCGTCCCTCGGCCTGTCGCCGGTGCTGACCCAGGAGATCTTCAACATCATCCGCGCCATCAATGAGCAGCAGGGGGTGACGATCCTGCTGGTGGAGCAGAACGTCAACATGGCCCTTAAATACGCCAGCTTCGCCTTTCTTCTGGAGAACGGCCGGATCGTCCGCGCCGACAAGCCCGCGGTCCTCAGGGAGGACGAGGACGTCAAGGAATTTTACCTCGGGATCGCCAAGGAAAGCTCGGTGAAGGGCTACAAGCGGTACCGACGGAAGGTCCGGTTCCGCTGAGAGTAAAATGTTAACATTGCACGAAGAGACCTATGCGCAACCGGAAAATCATAATCCCTCCGCGCGCTGTACATTTTTCGTTCCGAAAAATCTACAATACGCGCTTCCGGGATATGATTTTCAAATGTTTTGCGGCTTAAGACCGACGGGGAGACACGACGCATGACGATCGATACACTGCCGAAGGCCCTGATCCACATCGCCGGTCTCGATCCCGGGCGGGTGGCGATGCGGCACAAGGACCTCGGCATCTGGCACGACGTGAGCTGGGGGCAGTACCTCGAGCGGGTGAAGGAGACGGCCCTGGGGCTGTACGCGCTCGGGGTCCGCAGGCAGGACCACGTGGCGATCATCGGCGAGAACCAGCCGGAATGGCTCTACTCGGCGCTGGGGGCGATGTCCGCCGGGGCGACCTTCGCCGGGATCTACACAACGAACCCCGTTACGGAGTGCGAATACGTCGTCGGCCATTCGGGGGCCGTGGCGTATATCTGCGAGGACGAGGAGCAGCTCGACAAGGCGCTCGCCTTTCGGGAGAGGACGCCGGCGCTCAAGAAGATGATCGTCTGGGACATGGAGGGCCTCAGGGACTTCAAGGACCCGATGGTCATGAGCTTCGCCGACTTGCTGGAACTCGGCCGCAGGACCGCGGAAGGAGACCCCGGGCTGTTCGACAGGCTCGTGGCCGAGGGCCGCGGGGAGGACATCGCCGGGATCATCTACACCTCCGGCACCACCGGCCCCCCCAAGGGGGCGATGCTCGCCCACGAGGGCTATCTCTGGGTCGGAAAGCAGGCCAATACCGTCAGCCAGGGAACGCGGGACGACGAGACCATCTCCTTTCTGCCGTTGAACCACGTCTACGAGCAGATCTACGACCTGATGATCCACCTGACCGTCGGACACATCATCAATTTCACGGAAAACACGGATACCGTGATGATGGACATGCGGGATGTCTCTCCCACCCTTTTCCACGCCGTGCCGCGGATCTGGGAGAAATACTACTCCGGCATAGTCCTGAAGATGGCCGACGCGACCTGGTTCAAGCGGATCGCCTTCGGGACGGCCCTGAAGATCGGCGGCCGCTACAACGACGAGAAACTGGCCGGGAGGTCGCCGTCAACGGCCCTTCGCCTCGCATATTATCTTGCCTATTTTACCGTCTTCAGGAAGCTCAAGGAACGGCTGGGATTCGACCGGGTGAAACTCGGCTTTTCCGGCGCGGCCCCGATCTCTCACAACATCCTGAAGTTCTTCCAGAGCATCGGGATCCCCATCCGGGAGGGGTACGGGATGACGGAGACCACGGGGATCACCCACATGTCCGACGAGAGCAACTTCAAGCTGGGGACCGTGGGCAGGGCACTTCCCGAGACGGAGGTCCGGATCGCGGAGGACGGCGAGATCCTGGTCCGCCATAAGGGGATCTTCAAGGGCTACTACAAGGACGAGGAGACCACCCGGGAGGCGCTCGTGGACGGCTGGATGCACACGGGCGACGTCGGCGAGGTCGACGCGGACGGATTCCTCAAGATCACCGACCGGAAAAAGGACCTGATCATCACCGCCGGCGGGAAGAATATCGCCCCCCAGTATATCGAGAACCTGCTGAAATTTTCCCCTTACATCAACGACGCGGTCATCATCGGCGACAAGAGAAAATTCATCAGCGCGATCATCGTCATCGACGAGGAGAACGTCGTCAAGTACGCCCAGGACAAAAAGGTGCAGTTCACGACCTTTGCCAGCCTCACCAGGACGGAGGAGGTCGTCCATCTGATCCAGGAGGAGGTAAACAAGGTCAACGCCCAGCTTGCCCGCGTGGAGAACATCAGGAAGTTCCGGATCCTGGACAAGAAGCTCTACACCGAAGACGGGGAGGTAACCCCGACGATGAAGGTGAAACGGAAGTTCATCAACGCCCAGTACAAAGACCTGATCGAATCGATGTACCGGGAGTGATCCCCGCTTCGGATCGGAAAGGGGGAAAAGATGACGGAAGAGGACAAGCCGCGCCTGACGCGGGCGGAAAGACAGGAAAAGGACAGGGAAGCCAATCTGCGCCACTGGGAGGAGCAGGACGCGCTCCTGCTTCGGCACCGCCAGGAGGCATTCGACATCGGCGGCCCCGCCCAGATCGAGCGGCTCGCGAAGCAGGGCAAGAAGACGATGCGCGAGCTTGTCCGGATGCTGATCGATCCGGGGACGGAGTTCTTCGAGGTGGGCCTCGACGCCGGCTACGATATCGGGAAAAAGCGGCTGCATGGCGGTCCCGCTTACGAGGAAGAGAAACGGGGGCATATCCCCGGCGGGGGGGTCGTCACCGGCGTGGGGGTCGTGCAGGGCAAGGACTGCATGATCTTCGCCAATGAAAACCGGGTTGCGGCGGGAAGCTACTTTCCGATCACCCTCAAGAGGCACATGCGGGCCCAGGCGATCGCCGAGCAGTGCGGGCTCCCCTGCATCTACATCGCCGATTCCGGCGGGGTCAACCTGCCGCTGCAGGTCGGCAGCTTTGCCGACGACGGCCATTTCGGCTCGATGTTCTACAACATGTGCCGGATGTCGGCCAAGGGGATCAAACAGTACACCCTCTCCACGGGCGGCAACACCGCCGGCGGCGCCTACATCGTCTATCTTGCCTCCGAATCGATCATGATCGAGAAGATGGCCTACGCCTTTCTGGCCGGACCGCCGATGGTGAAATCGGCGATCGGCGAGACGGTCTCGATGGAGGACCTGGGCGGCGCCTACGTCCACACGCAGCACTCGGGCGGCTGCGATCATCTGGTGAAGTCCCAGGAGGAGGGGATCGCCAAACTCCGGGCGATGATGGAGTTCGAGCCGTCCCAGGGGTTCTGCATCGAGCGGCGGGAGACGCGGGAGCCGCGCTTCGACTTCCGGGAGATGATGCGCTGCACCCCGGTGAACACCTACCAGCACCTCCCGGTCCGGGACACCATCAAGTGTCTGGCCGACGACAGTTATTTCCACGAGTACAAGCCGAAATACGGCCTCGCCCGGGGGGAATCCATCGTCTGCGGGAAGATGTGGCTCAAGGGCATCCCCGTCGGCGTGATAGCATCCAATGCGAGCGGGGTGATCTATATCGAGGCGGCCCGGAAGGCGACCGAATGGATGATCCGCTGCGGCAATTCCCGGCTCCCCGTCCTCTTTCTCCAGGGGTCGCCCGGCTACATGGTGGGCAAGGCGGAGGAGTGGGGCGGGATCGGCAAGTACGGCGCGGATATGGTCCGCGCGTGCAGTTGTCTGGAGGTCCCCAAGGTGACCTACGTGCTCGGCCCCGACCACGGGGCGGCCAATTACGGGATGTGCGGCCGGGCGTTCAAGCCGCGGTTCGCCTTCACGAACATGCGCGGCCGGACCACGGTCATGTCGGGCGAGACGGCCGGCTTCATCCTGGAGACGGTCCGGCGAAAGAATATCACCGACAAGGGCGGGACCGTCGACGAGGAGGAGATGGCGCGCTTCCGCCGGGAAATGCGGCAGCGCTACGACGAGGAGGGGCATCCCTTCTACACCGGCTCGCTCCTCTTCCACGACGGGGTGATCGCCTATTCCGAGGCGCGCGACAAGCTCGCCCGGGCGTTCGAGATCGCCCTGCGCGTCCCGATCCGGGAGTCGGACTGGGGGGACATGAAGGTATAAAGGAGACGAGACATGTCCGATATTCTCTTGCGGGAAAGGCTGAACGACGGCATCCAGATCCTGACGCTCAACCGCCCCGAGGCCATGAACTGCTTCAATTTCGAGCTGCTTGCGGCGCTTGGCGAGGCGATCCGCGAGGCCGACTTCGATCAAGAGATGCGCTGCCTGATCATCACCGGCGCAATGGGAGAGGACCCCAGGAAAGCCGCCTTTTCGACGGGCGCCGACCTTAGAGAGCGCAGAACAATGACGCAGGATCAGGTCCGGCGCTTCATCGCCACGATCCGGAACACCTTCACCGCGGTGGAACAGGTCCGCATGCCGACCATCGCCGCGATCAACGGCTTCGCCTTCGGCGGCGGCACCGAGCTGTCCCTGGCCTGCGACATCCGCATCGCCTCATCCTCTGCCGTAATGGGGCTCACCGAGACGAGCCTCGCCGTCATTCCCGGCGCCGGCGGGACGCAGCGCCTGCCCAGGATCATCGGGATCGCGAAGGCCAAGGAGCTGATCTTCACCGCGCGGCGGATCGATGCCGAGACCGCCCTGGCGATCGGCCTCGTCAACAGGGTCGTCGAGCCGGGGCAGTTGCTGCCGGCCTCCCTCGAGATCGCCCGGGAGATCGCCAAGAACGGCCCTATCGGCGTCGCCCAGGCTAAATTTGCCATCAATTACGGGATGGAGGCCTCCCTCGGGGTGGCCCTGCCGCTGGAGTCGAAGGCCTACGAGGCGACCATCCCGACCAAAGACCGCCTCGAGGCCCTGGCCGCCTTCGCCGAAAAACGCAAGCCCGTCTTCAAGGGGGAATGATCCTTACTCGAGTCCTTCGAAGGATATCTCGCTTCCCTCGTATCTTCAAAACGGCGTTGGAAAAGACCGAGCAAAGAGGAGCTGATGATCGAGCCCGGCGCGACTCTTTCAACCATCCCGACCCCGGCGGTCCTCATGGATCTGGACATCCTGGAGGCGAACATCGCCCGGATGGCCTCGCTGGCCGAGGCGGCGGGCGTGCGCCTGCGCCCCCACACGAAGATCCACGAATGCCCCGAGATCGCCCGGATGCAGATCGCAGCCGGCGCCTGCGGGATCGAGGTGGGCGCCATCGAACGGGCCATCGGCATGGCCGCGGCGGGGATCGACGACATCCTTATCGCCCACCCCTTCTGCGGAGAGCACAAACTGTCCATCCTGCGGCGGCTCCTGGAGAAGCCGGGTCTCAAGCTGACCATGATGGCGGACATGAGCGAGCAGGCCGAGGCGATGGGACAGACGGCGGCAGCCGTCGGGCGGAGGCTTCCCCTCCTTCTGAAGCTCAACACGGGAGGCGACCGGTTCGGCGTTCCCCCGGGGGAACCGGCCCTGGCCTTGGCGCGCCGCCTCGCCGTCCTGCCGGGCGTGGACTTCGCGGGTCTGTATGCCCACGAATCGGGCGGGCAGCCCACCCCGGAAAGCATGGCCGGGATCGCCCGCGCCGCCGCCGAGCAAACGGTCCAAACGGCCCGCCTCCTGATCCGGGAGGGGATCCCCGTCCGGCACGTCTCGGTGGGGGCCTCGCCGACCCTTGCGGCGACCTGCGAACTCTTGCGGACGGGGGAATTCCCCGAAATCGACGAGATTCACCCCGGCCATTGCACAGTCGGCGACCGCTGGCACGTCCTGGCCCTGGCCAACCCGCCCGAGGCCTGCGCCGCCACGGTTCTGTGCACGGTGATCAGCGCAGCCGATCCGCGCTATGCGGTCATCGACGCGGGCTACAAGACCTTCGGGGCCGACGCGCTGATCAAGTACCGCGATCTGCCGGGGTTCTTCAGGCAGGGGAAACCGGCCTACGGCACGGTGCAGGGTCGCCCCGATCTCTGGCTGGGAAAGATGTCCGCGGAGACGGCGGTGGTGCTCTACGGCGACCCGGCCGAACCGCCCGAACGACGGCTCCGGCTTGGGGAGAGGCTGCGGATCGTCCCCAACAACGCCACGTTGGCGATCAGCCTCCAGGAGCGGCTCTATGGCGTCCGGGCGGAGACCGTCGAACGCACCCTTGCCCTGGCGGGACGCAGCGCCTGCCGCGAAACATCGGGATATCAAAGACCGGGGAGCTGATCCTCACGCAAGCGTCCGATGAACCCGTCTTGGCGGTTGTTTCAAAATAGAGTAGGGTGCGGCAATCCTCACCGCCCGTCGGATCTGCGCGCCGCCGGCCCCAGCGATCGGCGGCGCGAACAAGGTCGTGGAGCCGGAGCCATTGCTGCCGGCCGTCCGCGATCTGGGCGGGAGACCGCCAAGAACGGCCTATCAGTTTCTCCCAAGCGAAATTTGCTATCAATTGTATATTCTGATTTTGACAGGATTGCTGCTCTCTTACCTACGAGTCCACGCCTTTGATGTCTTCGCCATCCAGCATAATTATTTATTGGAGTCATGTTGCGGGTGGATGCACTTATATAGTACCTTTCGACTCGTACTACTGGGGCGTGATGTCGGAAAAATGGAGAATGCCAGTTATGGGTGTCACCTACGAGTCATTGCTGGCTGATATACGCAGACAATGAGGAATACGGATCGAAAGAGTGACGAGTTAAATGAGGCGCCGGGGCAACCGCCCAGCAAGAACCTGCCAGCTTATTCCCGGCGGCTTCGAGTTTTTTAGGGTGTCATTTCAGTTCAAATATTGTCGTTTCAATTCCGTGCTTTTCTCTTAACCAATTGGTAATTGCCATCGACGCGGGTTCGCTATGCCTTCTAATTGCCCCAGGTTTTGAAATGAAGACTAATTGGCGGACGTCTGCGCCGGAGTCAACGGCTAATAACGCCTTGAATATATCCTTATGAAATTCCGACGCCGAATTCCGTAAAGTAAGTGCAATCTCGACTATTGTTTTTTCCTCTGGAAACCAGAAGTCAACCGCAAAGTTGGTCGTACCTGCAATTTTCTTTTCAGAATAATCATATCCAAATGTATCATGAGCTAATTTTCGAAGCTTCAGCATATACGCGGCCGTCGCGTGATCCCCCTTGCCAGCGCCTTTAATGCTGTGAAATTCCGGTGTATTGGAAGCGAGATGTTGCGCGATCCTTATGATTTCGGCTGTCTTATCCATTATTCACTTTACTCCCAACGACGGCACAGGCAACCGGCAACGCCGCGTGCGTGCGTCCCCGGCAACGACGGGTTAGGGCTCACAGTTGACAGAAGGTGTACTCCATCGTCTTATCATCGCGTTTGTACTCGGTTCGCTGGATGAATGTCTGTGTCAGGTTGTGAATTGAGTACACGTCGGCAACCTTCAGCAACTTCCAGCCGACGCGCTCTCCGCTCTCGCTCCCGCCACTCACTTGATAACAACGCAGGATTTCGTCGCCGTTCTTATCCCTTCCGTAGGCGTGCGGTTCGACCGTGCGATTGTATCCGTGGTATCGCAGTTCAAGCAGGCGTCTTTCCCTTATTGCTTCCGCTATCTCGTTCCTCACGGTTCACCCACCGAACCTTCCTCAGCCATTGGTTCAATTACTCCGGCGAGCCGACCTTCGTACCGATGGCCGCAACTCGTACATACGCGGATGCGGTGCTCCTTCGCGTCATTGACCAATTGGCGCTGTCGGTGATCGGTTTCCCAGCAACGCAAGCAAAAAGGCACACCGATGGGCCGGCCCCTGGCGTCAGCCCGGTAGTAAGCGTCGTATCGCCGGACGAGACTGTCCTTCGCTTGAAACGCTTCATCGAGTTCCTCGATCCGTTGTTCCCTGGCTTCGAACGTTTCCTGGAGTCCCGTCAATTCCAGCTTCACATCCGCCAGAGCGCTCACAAGATCTGCGATCTTCAGCTTAAGCTCCGCTCGCTCCAGTGATACGTCGCTCTCACGGATGGCCTTAGCAATGTCTGTGGCGGTCTTGATGCTGCTTAGAATTGCGCTTATCGCTGCAATATCTGGCATGGTTTATCTCCCTCCACAAGCCTAACAATGAGTATAAAGTTGGAAGACCTTCCACGATAATGATTTGAAAGTTATAGCTCTTCGTAATGCCTGTCAATCACTTACTTCAGGAAGTTAAGCTCACCCCCGATCATCGGGAAAATCTCCCTCCCAATTCTGTATGTATCAACCAGCTATCATTAAAAATTCGAGAAGGTCGCTTGATTATTCCCTCCGCGATTAAAAAACCACACCACAGATTCCCGCGACGGTCGGAAAATCCCTAACCTTGATCAAGGAACGGCAACGCTTTATCCATCCTATAGACAAGAGCCTGGCAGGAGGCGATAAGACGGCTCTCTCCTTCAACCACCTTGATGTCATAAACCGCGGTCCTGTTGGTCCGGTTTATTTCTCTGGCTTCAGCGGTCAATGTGGCGCCCGTAGAAGGGGAGGCAAGATAATTGATGTTCATGCTCAGGGCAACGGCCATAGTGCCATGAGAATTTCCGGCGGTTTCAAAGGCCTCATCAATCAGGGCAAACAGCGCGCCTCCATGGGCTTTCCCAAAGATGTTCTCCATATCCGGCGTGAAGACCATCGTAACTTTTGAATAGCCTTCATCCAGCTCAATCAGCCTCAGGTCGAATTTCCTGGCAAAAGGTTCCTGCGCTACCTGCCTGAAGATTGCTTCCCTGATTTTGCCGTCCATAAATCCTTCCCTTGAGATATCTATGGACGATTTTAAACGAGAAATCAAGACCGGCGTTGACTGATGAGAAAGCATCGTGCGCGGGCGGGAGGGAGGGGATGAAAATCAGTCCCGATCTTCCGGGGCCAGAAGCGCCTCCCGCCATTTGCGCACGGAATTTATCAGGAATATCCTTTCCGCCTGCCGCAATGCCGGCAGTTCCACCGCTTCTTCCGATATCTCTCCACACTCCAGCAACTCCTGACGATATGTGCCGTTGAGCAGACCGCAGCGGACGGGGGGCGTCACCAGCCTGCCGTTATGCAGGATCACCAGGTTGGAGAGGCACGATTCCGTCGCCTCTCCCGCCTCGTTGTAGAGCAGGACGTCGTCCGCCTCCGGGAAGGACGCCTTTGCCCGTTCGTAGATCTCCCGCCTGGTCGTCTTGTGGAAGAGAAACGGCTCGCCGGAATCGACCGGCGTTTGCGCCAGCCTGACCAGGAGGGGACGGCCGGGAGGCGGTTCGAGCGGTGAGGCTTGGCAGGTTACGGCGCCGTCCGGGGCGAGCAGGAGCCTGACCCGGCAAGGTCCGTCGCCCAGCGTTGCCGCCTCATTCGCCAGAGCCGCGCGGATGAGCCGCTCGTCGTAGGGGTAATCGAAGTAGAGCGCCGAATCCCGCAGGCGCTCCAGATGGCGGGCGAGCAGGAAGAATCCCTCGCCGGGCTCCCAGCGGAGCGTCTCCAGGAGACTGAACGGCCTGCAGGGCGGCGGGGCGAGAATGATCTTGGCCTTGGTCAGGCATTCTTCGTATTCCCCCTGGGGGGTGGAGTCCCAGACGATCCCGCCGCCGACGCCGTATTCGGCCAGGCCGACGGCTTTGTCGATCAGAACCGTCCGGATGGCCACGTTGAACTGCGCCCGTCCGTCCGGGCAGATAAAACCGATCGCGCCAGTATAGATGCGGCGGGGGGTCGTCTCCAGGGCGGCGATGATCTCCATGGTTATTGGTTTCGGGGCGCCCGTGATGGAGGCGCACGGGAAGATCGCCTTGAGGATCTCCGGGAGGGGCGCGGAGGTGCGGGCTTCGACGGTGGAGGTCATCTGCCAGAGGGTCGGGTATTTCTCGATTTCATAGCGGCGGGGGACGCGGACGCTGCCGTAGCGGGCCACCCGCCCCATGTCGTTGCGGACCATGTCCACGATCATGACGTTTTCCGCCCGGTTCTTCTCGGAGCGGAAAAGCCGGAGGGCGTTGGCCTGATCCTCCGCCTGGGTCCTTCCGCGGGGGGCCGTGCCCTTCATCGGTTTTGAAATCAACCGATCCTTCTCCAGGCGGAAGAAAAGCTCGGGCGAGGCTGAGCAGACGGCAAAGCGGCCGGTGTCGAGAAAGGCGGCGTAGGGCGCCCCACCGCCGATCCCGAGGAACAGGTTCCAGGGATCCCCGCCAAAATCGCACCGCCGGCGCAGGGTGTAATTGACCTGATACGTGTCGCCGGCGGCGATGCGCTCTTTGATGCGGGCAATGGCCGCCTCGTATTCGTCCCGGCCCACCGACGGCCGCCAGTCGTTCCCGTCCGATCCGTCGCCGGCGGCGGTAGGCAGTGTCGCCGCAACGACCGGGGCCTCGAAAAGGCCGAAGCAGGCAAGCGGAAAGGAATCCGGCGCATGGGCGCGCAGGGCGTCGTCGAAGGCCGGCGCGGCTTCATAGGCGATCCAGCCGGCGGCGTAAAGACCCCGGCCCCGGACGAGGCGCTCGACTTCCTCCAGGAGCGGCATGACGTCCGGCAGGCGGCAAGCCTCCAGGGAGGCGCGGTGATAATTAAAGTGCAGCCAGCGGTTATTTTGCGCATCGCGAATTACGGCCTGATCCATCGGGCGACGAGGTCTCACTCTCCCAGCGGCCACTGACCGCGTTCGCTGAGGACGTCGCGGTAAACCGCCAGGGCCTCGTTTACGGCGGGCATACCGGCATAAGTGCCGACCTGGAAGAAGAGCTCGGCGAGCTTTTTGGGGTCGCAGCCGACATTGAGGGCGGCGTTGACGTGCAGCCTGAGTTCATCGCGGGCGCGGAGCGCCGCCAGCGCGGCGCAGGCGGCCATCTGCCGCTCCGGAAGAGTCAGGACCGTCCGCGAGTAGAGATTCCCGGTTATGAAACGGGAGAAGTCGTTGGCCAGCTCGCGGTCGAACGCCTTCCATGTCCGGTAGGGAGGGTCCGTCTTGATGCCGCCGCCGAAGAGTTTCTTCGCCGTCTCCTGCGTCCTTGCATCGATATCGTCGCTCATTTACGCTTGTCTCCTTCCGTAATAAATGTCCGTCGTGATCCCGGCGGCAGCGCTGCCGGGATGCGGTCCCGGCGCGGCGTCTTTTCCGGCAGGTCCGTGTCTTTATCAATCCTGTCCGGCGGCGACAAAATATAACGTAAAAATGCGCTTGACAAGATAAAAGACAATTTCCTTTTGACGCTTGCGGCTTGCTGTTGTATAAGTAACCGGACGCAGTCGAAGCGGCGGTGCCTGCCGTTTGACTCCCCGGTCTTGCGGAAGAACCCGCTTCCGTCCAGCCGAAGCAAAATGGTTTCCCTGTAAAACATACAAGTCCCAAAGGAGGTTGCGCCATGAACAAGAGCGGTGATTTTATCGCGGGTCTGATCGTCGGCGGTCTGATCGGCGCCGTGATCGGCATCCTGTACGCCCCCAAGAGCGGCAAGGAAACGAGGGAGGAGCTCGGGAAGAAGGCCGATGAAATCCTCGAAAAGGCCAAGGAAGAATACGATACTGCCCTGGAACACAGCCGGAAGGCCTATGAAGCGGCCTTGAAACGCCTCAAGGCAATGGAAGAGAAGGCGCTCGAAAAGCTGGAAGAGGCGGGCGGAAAGGTCGAGGAAGCAGCCGAACGGGGAAAGGAAACGCTCCAGGAGGGCAAGAGCCGCCTGAAGAGGGCGGTCGAAGCGGGCGTCGAGGCGTTCAAAGAGGAACAGGGCAAACCGGTCTGAACATTCAATACGACGGGGGACAGCCATGACGACGTACATGACGGACTATATCCTGATCATATTGAGCGTGGCCTTCCTGCTGTTCGCCGGATTTTCCATCCCGTTTCTCCTTCAGATCTGGCGGACGGCCAAGGGGATGGCCGAAACCCTTGAGCTTCTCAACCGGAGCCTGCCCGCCGTCATGAAGAACATGGAGGAGATCACGACCAACATCAACCGGGCGACAATCGCCGTCAACCGCGAGATAGAGACCCTCTCGGCGAGCGTCAAGAAGGTGCAGGGGACGGTGAATCTGCTGGTGGGGATTGAAGAGATAGTCCGGAAGGGCGTCCGGTTGCCCTTTGCCGGGACCGTCAGGACGGCCCTGGCGGCGGTTAGGGGCGTTCGGGCCTTCGTGGATTGCCTTCTGCGCGAGCGCCCGGAGGGAAAGGACTGATCTTCACCATATTGCAACAATATCAGGAGAGACGGAAAAATGGCCGGCAGATCGTTTGCCAGCAGAGGGGGGCGGGTCCGGGTCAATGAGGTCCGGGGGAAGGCGAAAGCGCCGAGGCCGGTCGATGAGATCGTCCGGGAACTGAAGGCGGCGCAGCGGCCGGACGCGGATGACTACCGGGAGCGGTCGCTGGCGGTCCACGGTTTGATCTGCGCCCGCTGCGGCCGGGAGTTCGATGCGGCGCGCCGGCATCTGCTGACGGTGCATCATAAAGACGGCAATCATCACAACAACCCGGCCGACGGCAGCAACTGGGAGAATCTCTGCGTTTACTGCCATGAGGATGTGCACAGCCGCGGCCTCCTGGGGGAATATTTTGCGGGTACCTCCACTCCCCGCGAGGAGACGGTAGTATATCGAGATAACAGCGAAGAGGACGCGGCGGGGATGACGTCCCTCGGGGAAAAACTGAAACGCGCCCTGGAGAAAAGGAAGGGACGGAGTTGATCGAGTTGAAAGCATGAGGCATTTGGAAATCATGCGCCGGCGGGACATGATTTCCGGGTTGAGCTGAGGTATCGGCATAAATATGGGCGACAGAGGAGGAACTAAATGGGAAAGCTGTTGTGGGAACCTTCGGCAGATCGCGTCAGAAACAGCAACATGTATCGCTTCATGTCCTTCGTCAACGAGAGAAACAAACAGAATTTCATAAATTATAATGAGCTGTATGAGTGGTCGATAAACAACATACCCGTCTTCTGGGCTGACGTCTGGGATTTCGTCCGGATAAAGGCGTCGCGGGGCTATGACAAGGTGCTCGACGACGGGCGGAAGATGCCCCGGGCAAAGTGGTTTTCCGGCGCCCGGCTCAATTTTGCGGAAAACCTGCTGCGCTTCCGCGATGATTCCATAGCCCTCATCTTCAAGGGCGAGGATCAGCCGGTCCGGAAGATGACCTATGCCGAGCTTTATGATGAAGTGGCACGGGTCGCCAAAAGCCTGCGGGGCATCGGAGTCGGGCCAGGGGACAGGGTCGCCGGCTTCATGCCCAATATGCCGGAGACCGTCGTCGCCATGCTTGCCGCGACCAGCCTGGGGGCTGTATGGTCTTCCTGCTCGCCCGATTTCGGGATCAAGGGCGTCCTCGACAGGTTCGGGCAGATCAAGCCGAAGTGTCTCTTCGCGGCCGACGGCTATTTCTTCAAGGGCAAGAGCCTCGACTCCCTCTCCCGGGTAGCGGAGATCATCGAGGATCTCCCCTCCCTCGAGAAGGTAGTCGTCGTTCCCTATACTCAACAGGCGCCGGACATCAGCGGCCTGCGAAACGCCGCTGGCTACCATGCATTTAAGGCAGCGGAAAGCGGCCTTGAGATCCGCTTCGAGCAGCTCCCCTTCGAACACCCGCTTTACATCATGTTCACCTCGGGAACCACCGGTCTTCCCAAGTGCATGGTCCAGAGTGCGGGCGGGATCCTCATCCATCACCTCAAGGAGCTGATCATCCATACCGATCTCAAACGAGAGGACACCATCTTCTATTTCACCACCTGCGGGTGGATGATGTGGAACTGGCTGGTCAGCTCGCTCGCGGTGGGGGCGAAGATCCTGCTTTACGACGGGAACCCGTTTCATCCCGACCCGGGCAATCTGTGGCAGGTCGCCCAGGATGAGAAGATCACGATTTTCGGGACCAGCGCCGGTTACATCGCCGCCCTGATGAACGAAGGGATCAAGCCCGCGAAGGAGTATGACCTCTCGGCACTGAGGACCATCCTCTCGACCGGCTCGCCCCTTTCCGAGGAGGGATTCGAGTTTATCTACCGGGAGGTAAAAGAGGATCTTCAGCTCTCCTCCATCTCCGGCGGTTCCGACATCAACGGCTGCTTCGCCCTGGGGAACCCCATGGGGCCGGTCTATTCCGGGGAATTGCAGTGCCGCGGCCTGGCCATGAAGGTCGAGGCCTTCGACGAAAACGGGAAACCGGTGATCAATCAGCAGGGAGAACTCGTCTGCACGGCGCCTTCCCCCTCCATGCCCATCTATTTCTGGGACGACCCGGGGACTAAAAAATACAAGTCCGCCTATTTCGACGTATATCCGAATGTCTGGCGCCACGGTGATTACATCCTGATCAACGAGCGGGGAGGGGTGGTCATCTACGGGCGTTCCGACGCCACGCTCAACCCCGGCGGGGTCCGCATCGGGACGGCGGAGATCTACCGGCAGGTGGAGGCGATCGAGGGGATTGCCGACAGCATAGTGGTGGGGCAGAACTGGAAAAACGACGTCCGCGTCATCCTCTTCGTGAAAATGGCGCCGGGCCGGGAATTGACCGATGAGCTCCGGGACCGCATCCGCAAGACGATCCGGGCCAACGCCTCGCCGCGCCACGTGCCGGCCAAGATCGTCGCCGTTGACGATATCCCCTATACGCTCAACATGAAGAAGGTCGAACTTTCGGTCAAGAAGGTCATCGAGGGGCAGGCCGTCCAGAACAGGGACGCCCTCAAGAACCCGGAGGCCCTCGACCATTATGTAAATCTCAGGGAACTTCAGGAAGATTAACGGCTCGAGAGAATTGCTGAAGCATATCAAATCGATACTTGTCGGTATTGGCCTGTACCTGCTGTTTGTGGAGATGTTTTCCAATCCCTTTGCCGATACCGATCTCTGGGGATATCTTGCCTTTGGCAGGGTCTTCTGGGAGACGGGACAATTCCCCTATCACGATCTATTCGCTTACACGCCGACGAAGGATCCCTGGGTCTATCATGAATGGCTGACGGGGATTTTGTATTATTATATCTTCCAGCATACGGGAAATGCCGGCTTGCAGCTTCTGCGTTATTCGTTTGTCCTGGTCACAATCTATCTGATCTATCTGACCGCCGTCAAAAGGGGGGCAACTCCTCTGAGCGCCTGCATCGCCCTCGCACCCTCGATGCTCCTCATCTCTTTCGGTTATGTCCCCGTCCGGGCGCAAATGTTCACCTACTTTTTTTTTATCCTGACGGTCTATATCCTGGAAAGCGTCAGACTGGGGCAGCGGTGGCCGATTCTTTCCTGGCTGCTGCCGGTTCAGATCCTGTGGTGCAATTTCCATGGCGGATTCGTCGCCGGGATCGGTCTCATCGGTCTTTATGCCGCCGGGGAAGGTCTGTCAGGGAGGAAATATCTCCCCTTTCTCGCGGCGGGCATTCTTGCCGCGGCGGCAACATTCATCAATCCTTACGGCGCTAAGTACTGGCTCTATATTTTTCAGGCCGTGTTCATGCCCCGGCCGGAGATCACAGAGTGGGTTTCAGTCATCGGGGCCATAGAAAAAGGCGTCTATGCCTTTCCCGCTTATCTGTTTACGGTCATGGCTATTGTGTCTCTGGTCCTTTGCCTGTTGCGGCGCCGGCGGGACTATGTGGATATTCTGGTAATGGCCGCCCTGATCTTCATCGGTATGAGTCATGTGCGGCACACGGTCTTTCTGGGGCTGATCTTCGGCGCCTATATTCCCTTGCCGCTGTCCGAACATTGGCGTGTTCTGAAAGAACGAAAGGCCTTTCTGCAGACGAAATCGTGGATGCCCGGCAGCGTCTTTGTTTGTCTGATTTTGCTGATTCACCTACTTGTCAATCCTTACCGGATCCCCCCGCCCGTTCCCAGTTTCATGATCACGGCGTCTCAGTCCAGATATCCCGTCGGCGCCCTGAACTGGATCATGCAAAATGGCCTCAAGGGGAAAATCCTGCCTCTCTTCGACTGGGGAGAATTCATCATCTGGAACTGTTATCCCGACTGCCGGGTCGCGATGGACGGGCGTTATGAAACGGTCTATGAGGAGCATGTCCACCGCGAGTATTTCGATTTTCTTTACGCCCGTCCGACCTGGCGCGTGTTCCTGGAAAAGTATCCCCACGAGATGATCCTCGTTCATTCCGGAATAAAGATCGCGGATTTGCTGAAACAGGAAAAGGGATGGCGGATTGCATACGGGGATCAGGAGAGCCTTCTTTTTATCAGGGATCAGGATCAACGCCTATCCGGCGCTCATTGAAAATCATTCAATCTTATAAATGTAAATGGAATATCCTATTTTATCGATCGGCTGAAAGTCCGACAACCATCGATAAGAATGGGGGGGAGAATAATGAAGTTTCAGGTCCTTATAGAGATGGTAGGGCAGTCCGGCCAGATAACTCACGCTTATCGCGCAGTACCCTTTAACCGGCTTATCGGGCAATAAATCAAAGTTTATCCCGTATAAGCTGGGATCAACCTTGCCGAAATATGCCAGATATATTTTATCTATTTGATTATGTGAGAGATATTCTTTAAGGCCAATCAGATCCTGACCCCAGTCTATATTTGAGTCTGCCAGGAACTCATATCCCTTCCCGGGGCCTCCCGCGATTTCGTTAAAATAGGCAAGATAGTGGGGATGAATCATTGCCGAAACAGAGAGATACCATAAGGAACAGATAACCACGGGCAGTCGAATCAGACGGGGCGAGGCGATTTTTTTTATCAGGCCTTTATCCATGATACTGCCTGAAAACAGGAACAGAAACGGGAAAACAGGCAGTATATATCTTATCCCGATATTCACGCTCAGGGACGAAATGACGATAAAGAACAGAACCGGAGGAAACAGTACAAATAATGCCGGATCATAATGTAGCCTCCTGTGGACGAGGGTTGCCGTCGCGGCAATCAGAAGGAGGACGATCCACGCCAGCGGTTCTTTCAGAAAAAAGGCCGCGATGTAGTAATACCACCGGGAAGAATCGGAAACATTGCCGCACAGGTACGAATAGAATTTCCCCCCCTGAATGGACAGTTGTTCGTCAATCCCTTTCAGGAAATCAAACGGCGCCGGCGCCGGGAGTGAAGACAAGACAGAACTGTTAAAAGGTTTCAATGCCCCGCTTTGAAACTGAAATCTGCCCAGAGGGCTGAAAGTCCCCTGGAATAAATATGTCGCATTTATAACCAGAAGTGACACGACGAAAAGAACGATTAATGAAATCAAATATTTTTTGATAGAGAGATTACTGGTCAATTTTATCCGGGAAGTAACGATGAATAGACTGATGAACAGGATTGCCGGTATTGTCAGCAGAGCGGAATATTTGCCCGCCATGGCCATCCCGAGGGCGATTCCCGATAAAAGACAGTGGATGTTATTGCCGGATTTTATGAATTTCCATAAAAAATAAATGGTTGCAAAAATGAATAAACTGACGCCGATATCCAGGGTAACCAGGCCCGAATGAGCCAGAATGTCCGGGTTGAAAGTGAACAGGAAAAGGGCGAACAATGCCGCCTTTAGCCCGAACAATTCTTTCGCCCAGCCATAGATCATCAAGCCAAGCAAGACGGACAGGCCCAGAGTCACCAATCTTGCCGTCGCGAATATCTCCTGGTACTCCCGCGCGTTGGAAAACATGAACTCATAACCGAAAACCCAGTTATTTGTCAGTTGCCAGCCGCTGTCGTTGCGGAACTGAATATCTTTCCATAAAAGCGGGATTGCGCACAGCATTTGAATTAAGGGGGGGTGAATCCTGAACAGATCAAAGTCGCCGGTTTTCAGGTAATAATACCCGGCAGGGAGGTGAACCGATTCATCTATGGTGACCGATTTTTCCCGAATCCCGGAAAGGACCCGGAAGGAAAAAACGACGAATAGCGTCAACACCAGGAGACAGGCAAGTTTTTTTGAATGTTTGCCTGTAAAAGAGGTGTGCAAGCGAGAAAACATGGGATCTCTCGACAGTCCGCGTAAATGGCGATACTCCGCTTATTTGAGAATGACCCTGAGGTTGTCGCGTTCCGTCACCATCTTGTCTCCCACGGAGGTCCCGCAGTAAACGCAACTGTAGTCGTACTTGTCCCCGTTTGCGAGGACCAGAAGGAGTCTCTTGCGCACCGGCACGGAGCGGCGGCAGCGGGGACAGAAGAGCTCCGTCGCGTCGAAATCCCGGTATTGTTCCCGTTTCATAGACCGTCCTCTTCCGGAATGCCTTTCAAATCCTCCAGCCAGACCGTGGCCTCGCTGTCGCTCGGCGCCCGGTAGTCGCCCCGCGGCGAGAGAGACCCTCCGGAACCGACCTTGGGGCCGTTGGGGGCGCAGGAACGCTTGAACTGGCTCATTTTAAAGAAACGGTAAAGATAGACTTCCAGCCAGCGCCTGATCTCGCCGAGCGAATACTGATTGCGTTTTGACTCTGGCACGTCCGGCCAGTAACCCAGCGTCCGGTCCCTCCAGGCGCAATAGGCCATAAAGGCTGTTTTGCTCGGGAGATATCCGAAACGCGTCGTGTAGAAATTATGGAAATCCTGGAGTTCGAAGGGACCGACGATGGATTCCGTCATCTGGTGCGGCGTCTCGGCGGTCTGCCCGGGGATCAGCTCGGGGCTGATGCGGGTTTCCAGGATGTCGAGGAGTATCCCCGCCGTTTCGGACGAAAACTGCGCCGAGTCGGCTACCCAGCGGATCAGGTGCCGGATCAGGGTCTTGGGGACGCTGGCGTTGACATTGTAGTGGGACATGTGGTCGCCGACGCCGTAAGTGCACCAGCCGAGCGCAAGTTCGCTCAAGTCGCCCGTGCCGACCACCAGGGCGTTTCTGAGATTCGCGATCCTGAACAGATGCGAGGTCCTCTCCCCCGCCTGGATATTCTCGAACGCGATGTCGTAGACCTTTTTTCCCTCCGAGTAGGGATGGCCGATGTCCTTTAGCATCTGCATGCAGCTTGGCCGGATGTCGATCTCGTTCGCTTCGACGCCCAGCGCCCGCATGAGCCTGAGGGCGTTGGCGCGCGTCTTTTCGGAGGTGGCGAAGCCGGGCATGGTATAGGCCAGCACATGGGAACGGGGAAGCTTCAGGAGATCCATCGTCCGCGCGGCGACGATCAGGGCATGCGTGGAGTCCAGCCCGCCGGAGACGCCGATGACGACCTTGTCGATCCCCGTCGATTTCAGCCGCTGGGCAAGACCGTTGACCTGGATGTTGTAGGCCTCGTAGCAGCGCCTTTCCCGCTTGGCGGGGTCGGACGGGATGTAGGGGAAGCGCGGGTACTCGCGATCCAGCAGGATACGGCCCTCCACCGGGTCTATCTCCAGGGTGATCCGGCGGAATTTCCGGAGGACGTCCCGATGCGCCTGCGCGTTCCGGCCGAAAGTGTTCTGGCGCATCCTGTCCTGGGCAAGACGGTCGAGATCGAGATCGGCATGGATGATCTGGGAGTGCTCCGCAAAGCGCTCCGATTCTGCGAGTAGATTGCCGTTTTCGTAGATCATGGCGTGCCCGTCCCAGGCAAGGTCCGTCGTCGATTCTCCAGGACCGGCTGCGGCATAGAGATAGGCGGCGAGGCAGCGGGCGGACTGGTTCGCGGTCAGGCTCTGGCGGTATTCGGATTTCCCGATGGTCACGTTGGAGGCGGAGAGGTTTCCGATAACGGTGGCCCCCGCCATAGCTGCATAGCAGGAGGGGGGGATCGGGACCCAGACATCCTCGCACATCTCCACGAAAAAGCGGAAATGGCGCAAATTTTCGACCTCGAAAATCAACTCGGCGCTAAAGGGAATCCCGTCCTGCCCGCACAGGCGGATGGTCTGCGAGAGGGCCTCTTCGGCCGGAGAGAACTGGCGCCCCTCGTAGAACTCGCGGTAATTGGGGAGATACGATTTGACTGCCGCCCCGAGAATCCGGCCCTGGTACAGGACAAGGGCGCAATTGAACAACCGCGAATCGACCTGCAGGGGGGCGCCGACAACGAGGATCGTGTTGAGGGGGGCGGTTTCGCGGGCAACGTATTCGATTGCCTCCATGACCCCTTTGAGCAACGCGTCCTGATGGAAAAGGTCCTCGTTGGAATAGGCCGAAATTCCCAGTTCAGGAAAGAGGGCCAGGACGGCGCGCCTCCCGGCCGCCTCCCGGGCCAGGCGGACGGTGGCCTCCGCGTTGAACCGGGTGTCGGCTACCTTTACTTCGGGGATGCAGACCGCCGCCCGGATGAACCCGTGGCGGTAAAGATTCAAGAATTTATCGCCGTCCGTTGGTCCCATGATCATTCCTTTTCTACGCAGGCATAGGCGCTGTGATTGTGAATGCTTTCAAAATTTTCCGCCTCCACCCTGTACCAGGTGAAGTTGGCTTCCCGATTGAGGCGTTCCGCCACATTGCGGACGACATCCTCGACGAACATGGGGTTCTCATAACCCCTTTCCGTAACGTACTTTTCATCGACGCGCTTCAGCAGCGAGAACACCTCGCCGCTGGCGGAATCCTCGATCAGTTTGATAACATCCTCGATCCAGAAGAATTTGCGGAACCGGACGCCGACGGAGACGATGCTCCGCTGGTTATGGGCGCCGAAGCGGCTGATCTCCCGGGAACAGGGGCAGACGGTCGTAACCGGGACCGTCACCCCTACGATGAAATCCATGCCGCCGTTGTCGCTCGCCCCGAGAAAGCGGCAACGGTACTCCATCAGGCTCTTCGCGCGCGAGCGAGGGGCCGTCTTCTCGATAAAATAGGGGAATTCGATCTCGATGTGCGCCGATTCCGCGTGCAGCTTGGCCCTGATCCTCTCCAGGATGCCCTGGAAAGTCCGGATATTGACCTGGTCCCGGATTTCATTGAGGACCTCGACGAAACGGCTCATGTGCGTGCCCTTGAATTTGTGCAGGAGGTTCACGTACATGCTGATAGTGGCATTGACCGGTTGAGTCCCGCGCTCGCGGTCCAGGACGACGATGGGGTATTTGAGGCCCTTGACGCCGACCTTCTTGATGTCGATATTCCGTTCGTCCTTGAGGTTCTGGATGTCTATCATAGGCTGTATGAGGCGCGGGCGTTCTCCGACTCCCAGACGGTCACCCGCGACAGGGGGAGGTTTGCCGGCCCCGCCTTGACGGCGATCCTGTCAAAGAGAAAACGGGCGATCTGTTCCGAAGAGGGATTCAATTCCTTGAAATATTCGAGCTCGTTGAGATATTTGTGGTCGAGCTCGTCGAGGACCTCATCGGTCCAGCGCTTGAGGAGCCGAAAGTCGATCAGAAGGCCTTCCCTGTTGAGCGATTCCGCGGCGGCGGAGACCTCAACGAAAAAGTTGTGGCCGTGCAGCCCCTCGCACTTGCCGCCGATCTCCCTGAGGACGTGGGCGGCGGAAAAGGACCTTTTGATGGCGACTTCGTACATTTGCCTCTCCCTGTGAAAGTATTTTGCATCGCTTATACCACAAACAGGGCCGGCGGATAAGCGCAAATTACGACGGCTGCATAAAAAGTCCGGATGCCGCGTTGCGCTTTATTCTATTCAATCCATCCGATCAAGGCGGTAGGAGCTTTGCCGTGCAAGCAAGAATAGACTCCTTTCCCGAAACGCCTCAAAAAGGCCTTTCTCCTCCGGCGAGAGGGGACTCAGAGCGCCGAGAAGATAGGCCTCGTCGTACATCAGATGGGTGAATCCCTCTTTCTTGAGACGGTCGCGGACATCTCCCGGCGAGGAAGACGCCCTGAGGATCTTCTGAAGGGTGTGGGCCTCGAACATCGCGTCCGCATAACAATCGCCCTCGCACAGGAAGGTGTAGTTTTTCATATAGATCAGAAACACCCTGTCCTGTTCGGAGAGCGCCCGATTCATCAGACCATACATCCGGTAGACAGGAATCAGGCGGGAGAGGAAGGCCTCGCGCGATTCGAGACCGGCCGCAACGCGCCCGGGACTTATTTTGGCGAAGTCGCGGAAGATGTGGAGACCGTTGAAGGCCAGCGACCCGCCGATCAGCAGGACGAGAAGATAAAAAAGCGCTTTCCGTTCCCGGCAGCGGCTGACGATGGCGCCGACGCAGATTGCCAGGAGGGCGGCCGGGGGAATCAGATAGCGGATCTGCTGGGCGGAGGAGGCCCAGAACAGGAAAGCGGCGGCCGCACAGACGATCAGGACGCGGACCGGTGTTTCCCAGCGGCGGATGCCGGCGAGAAAGGGAAGGGCGAGGATAAAGACTGGACCTAAAATGCCGTCAAATTGCGGGCTGTCCGGACGCGCCCGGAAGCTCACGTTCCAGGGGAGCAGGAGGTAATCCCAAAGTTCCCTGCCCATGCCGAGACTCTGGATGAACAGGTCGTATAGGCGCGCCTGGTCGGCATCCCATCCCAAACCTCCGAAAAGCCCGTAAAAGAAAGGATAGAAGGGATTTCCCGTCACGATCCAGTTCTTCAGATAGAAGGGGCTGCCGGCGACGAACGCGGCGGCGCCGTATAAAGCAATGGTTCGCAGGGCCGGAGCGGGCCGGATGCCGGCCCGGCGGTAGAAAGACAGGATGCCCAGACAGCCGAGCGGGAGCAGGAGGAGGGCCGTGTATTTGCAGGCGGCGGCGGAACCGGTGAAGAAGGCGCTCAGGATGAGCCAGCCCGGCGTGAAATATTCCGACCAGCGGAGAAAGGCGTAAACCGCCGCCACGGTAAAGAAGGCGACGAAAAGGTCGTTATAGGCCGTATGCGAGACGGCAAAGACGGAAGGTATCGAGGCGAAGATCAGCATGGCCAAAGCCGGGAAGGCGTTTTCCCGCATTAGATGACGGGCGAAAAGGCCGATTCCGCCCAGGGTCAAGCAGAGCAGGGTGAAATGCATAGCCTTGGCAAGGATCTCATCCCGGAGAAAAAGCGCCAATAGATAGTGCATCTCTCCCAGCAGGGGATAGCCGGCAAAGACGTTTCCCGGGATGAAATAGAATTCCCCGTGCCTGAGATATAATTTTGGTACGGCAAGGTGGTAGATCAGGGCATCCTTGCCCGTTTCCGGGGTAAGGGTCAGGATAAACCCGGCGACAAGCACGCCCGCCAAGAGGACAGCCGGGAAGCGGTCCCAGCGGGACCTTGCGGACGGGGCGATCCGATAAAGCGGGAGCGGTCTCAGCCAGCCGGCGAGGGCAAGCGAAGCCAGGACGATCAGTGCCGCGGCGATGGCGGTCGGGCGGAGCAATCGCGCGGCGCCGAGGATAAAAACGGCGTAAGCGCTAAGAGTAATGCCTACGCCGGCGGATAGGAAAAGGCTTTCGCCGCGAGAGGCGAAATTGAGGGGCGAAAGGGCCAGCCAGAGACGTCCCAGACCGGCCGTGATCAGGCACCAGCCGCACAGCATGGCGGCCGTAACGGCCTGCTGTAAAAGTGTTGAGGCCATGGTTTTCCACCAACGATCAGGTAATGGCGTACTCAAAGAAAGTGACAAGAGCCATTGAACTGCGGTAGAGTAATTAACACGACGGGCGCTTCGAATAAACGAAAATCATGAGGGTGCGGGGCGACACGGAATATTTCAGGTAGATCCGGAAAAATTCCGGAAATTTTGGCGACCGCTGCCCGAAACGGAGAAATAGAATTCTTAAGATCATCCGCCAACCGAGTGAAAAGACTGACTGAGCAAATTGGCGATGCTAAAATGAGCAGCGGAAGGGTAAAATGGTACGGCAATTGCTTCGAGAGAAGCAAAGGGTTTTTATTAGATGGGGAAATAGGTGCTGGTCAAGGAGGTGGTTTCGGAAATAAATATTAAGCGGCAAGGGTCTTTTGTAAAGGCCGGAGAGTAGTTAAACAGTAAAATTATAAATCTTAGAAATCAAGGAGGTGCAAATGATTAAGGTATTCAGGAAGAAAAGTGGGCAGAAGGGCTTTACGCTGATCGAACTCATGATCGTCATCGCGATTATCGGCATCCTCGCGGCGATCGCCATCCCTCAGTTCACCGCCTACAAGGCGAGGGGCTACAACTCCGGGGCCAGATCGGACGCCAAGAACGCCTACACGGCGGCGCAGGCCTATTTTGCCGACAACCCGACCGGATCGCCCGCCTTGGCGAATCTGGTGACAGCGGGTTATCAGCAGACGACCGGCGTAACGACCACGGTGTCCGGCGGGTCAACCGATTTAGCCATAACGGCGGTCAACACTCTTGCGGGCACGGCGTCCGTTACCTACAGCGTGAACTCCGCCGGCGCCATTACACCCTAAACACCCTGACATTGGGTAAAAAAGGTCATGGGGCGGGGAAATTCCCCGCCCTTTTTTGTATTCCTTCCGCCCAGGTACGGCAAGAGGGGATAATCGCAAGGGTTATCAGGATGTCTATCGCAGATACCGGAAAATTGAGGATTTTTATCGGTATTGGTTTATCGATCCTGGCCCTGGTGTCTTACTGGGGGGTGGCGGGGAATCAATTCATTTCCTTCGATGATCCAATGTATGTGACGGAAAATGCTCAGGTCAAGAAGGGCCTAAGCAAGGCTACGGCGGTCTGGGCCTTTACGACTTCCCAAGCGAGCAACTGGCACCCCCTGACCTGGTTATCGCTTCTTCTGGATCGCGAGTTGTATGGAAGGAACGCGGGGGGCTATCACTGGACGAATGTCATTCTGCACTTACTGGGAGGACTGATTTTGTTCCTGGCCTTGAGCCGGATGACGGCTTTGCTTTGGCCGAGCGGTCTGGTGGCCGCGCTGTTCCTTATCCATCCGCTCCACGTGGAATCCGTGGCCTGGGTGGCGGAGCGGAAGGATGTCTTGAGCGGTCTGTTCTGGATGATGGGGATCTGGTATTATGCAAGGTATGCGGAGCGGCCCGGTCCCGTCCGCTATCTCTGGGTGATTTTGTCTTTTACATGCGGCTTGTTGTCGAAGCCGATGGCGGTGACCTTTCCATTTGTCCTTTTTCTGCTGGACTGGTGGCCGCTTCGTCGGTCGGGCGGCGGAAAAGCAACATGGGGCCGTTTGCTGTGCGAGAAAATTCCCCTGTTTCTTTTATCTGCGGCCACAAGTGTCATTACCTTTCTGGTCCAAAAAGAGAATCAGGCGATCGTCCCTCTCTCGGCGATGACTTTCGGGGATAGACTGGCCAACGCCGCGATTTCCTATGCGGCCTATCTCGAAAAGGCGTTCTGGCCGGCCGATCTCTCGATCTATTATCCCTACCTGGGTTTTCCGGCATTTGGGCACTTGATTTTTGCTCTTGTCCTGCTCGTCCTGATTACAGGGGTGTCGATCATCCTGCTGAAACAAAGCCCTTATCTGCTGGTCGGCTGGCTCTGGTATCTGGGGACTCTGGTTCCGGTCATCGGCTTCGTGCAGGTTGGTTCGCAGGCGATGGCGGACCGCTACACCTATCTGCCGCTGGTTGGCGTTTTTCTCATGGCAGTGTGGGGTGTGAAAGACCTGCTGGATGGCTGTCGGGCGCGCAGGGCGATATGGGGTTTCGTTTCGAGCGGTGTGATCGTCGTCCTGGTCTTCCTGACCCAGATTCAGGTCAGTTATTGGAAGGATACCTCCACCCTGTTCGGTCATGCCCTTAGCAGCACGGAGAGGAATTTCATGGCGCACCACCTCCTGGCGGAGGAGCTGTCGAAAGCGGGCGATCCGGCGGGCGCCGAGAATCACTATCGCGAATCGATCCGGATCAAACCGTCGTTTAAACAGGCTTATAACGGCCTTGGTCATCTCATGATGATCCAGGGAAAGCAGGACGAGGCGGGCCGTTTGCTTGAAAAATCGCTCGAGATCGACCCGACCTATGCTCCGGCCATGAAGAATCTGGGTGATGTCCGGTTGCGGCAGGGGAAAACCGATGATGCCCTTCCCCTCTATCGCAAAGCGATGCTCCTTGGCGTAGAAGATCCGGAACTGTTGAATAATTACGGTGTTGCCCTTTTCTTCAAAGGAGAGAAAGAAGAAGCAGTCAGCAAAATTCGTGCGGCCCTTCGTCTGAAACCGGATTATCCCGAGGCGCGGGACAATCTGCGCAAGATCCTGGAGAAGCGGGAGGGGAGATGAAGCGGGGGACCGGGTGGAGATATAATAAAAAAAATTACCATGGCATCATGGGCGTCCTTTTACTGGCGGCGATCATTCTGGCCCTTTATTGGCCGGTCACCGGTTACGAGTTTATTGTCATGGACGACAGTATGTACGTGGTCGATAATCCGGATATTCAGAAAGGATTTTCCCGACAGGGGATATCTTGGGCGGCGACTACCCTTTACACGGCGAACTGGCATCCCCTGACATGGCTTTCCCTGATGGCCGATTACGAACTCTACGGACTGAACGCCGCCGGTTACCACATCAGCAATCTCTTTTTGCACATCCTCAATACCCTCCTTCTGTTCCTCGTATTGTTGCGGATGACAGGTGAAACCTGGAAATGCCTCACCGTGGCCGCCTTTTTCGGGGTCCATCCCTTGAACATAGAATCCGTGGTTTGGATCGCGGAGCGGAAGAATCTCCTCAGCACCCTTTTCTGGATCCTGACCCTGTTTGCCTATATCCGCTATACCGAGAGACCTGGATATTGGCGATATCTGCAGGCCGTGTTTCTTTTCGCCCTTGGCCTGATGGCCAAGCCGATGCTTGTAACGCTCCCGCTCGTCGTTTTGCTCCTCGATTACTGGCCGTTGCGGCGTCTTTCACCAGTGATACGATATCATGGGAAGGGGTTTTCTGAATCTGTCAACAACGGTTCCACACCGCAGCGCCTTTTGAAAGAAAAAATCCCCTTTTTCCTACTTTCCCTTTGCTCGGCCCTGATCACGTTTTATGCCGCAAAGACCGGGGGGGCAGTAAGAACCCTTGCTGAATTTCCGCTTTCAGGACGCATCGCAAATGCATTTATTGCCTGTATATTCTATCTCGAGAAGATGATCTGGCCTGTGGACCTGGCCATTTTTTACACTTATCGGGCGAACCGGCCGCTGTCGTTGTTCGCCTCGCTCCTCCTCCTGTCCGCCATCACGGTTTACGTCTCAATTCAACGAAAAAAACATCCTTATCTATTGGCGGGATGGTTCTGGTATCTAATTACACTGCTCCCCGTTATCGGGATCATCCAGGTTGGCTTTCAGTCCATGGCCAACCGTTATGCATACATTCCGCTGGTCGGTATCTTTATCATCATCACCTGGGGGGCGTCCGATCTTCTGAAAACAAATAACAGCAGTCGATATAAGACTTTTGCGGCGGTCGCTCTAATCCTGATCATGTCATTTTCCACATGGACACAATTGCCCCACTGGCGGAACAGCGAAGCGGTATTTAAACATGCTATCATGGTGACCGAGGACAATTTCTTTGCTCATGCCGGCATGGGAGACGTCTGGCAAAGTCGGGGTGATTTCCATACGGCACGGCTCCATTACAAGGAATCTCTTCGAATCCAGCCGGGTTATGCGGAGGCCCGCAATAATCTGGCCGTGATTCTGATGAAGGAGGGGAGGGTGGCGGAGGCCGAGGTCGAGTTCAGGGAAGCCTTGAAATACAAGCCAAATCTGGCGGAAGCGCACAGCAACCTCGGCTCTGCACTGATTCATCAGGAAAGATTCCAGGAGGCCGCCGCTCATTTCTCCAGGGCGCTGGAGTTAAAACCAAATTTTACTGTGGCGAAGGATAATCTATCAAGACTGGCCAAGGACGGGAAGGTTGAAATCCACGAATGAAAGAGACTGTATTTCGAACCATGTAGCGCAATAAGCCGTTCAAGAAAGAACTTGATCGCACGACGTTTTGCGGATATCAGACAAACATGTACAAAGACAAGAAAATCATCGTCGTGATGCCGGCATACAATGCGGCCAGGACCCTCGAGAAGACCTACCGGGAGGTTATGGAACAGGGGATCGTCGATCTGGTGATCCTCGTGGACGACGCAAGCCGGGACGAGACATCCGCCATTGCGTCCGGCCTGCCCCAAACCAGGGTTTACATCCATGAAAAGAACAAAGGTTACGGAGGCAATCAGAAGACCTGCTACCGGATGGCCCTGGAGGCGGGGGCGGACATCGTCATCATGGTCCACCCCGACTACCAGTATACGCCCAAGCTGATCCCGGCGATGGCCACGATGATCGGGAACGGCCTTTACCACTGCGTTTTGGGATCGCGGATCCTGGGCGGATATGCCCTGAAGGGGGGAATGCCCCTCTGGAAGTACATTGCCAACCGCTTCCTCACCCTGGCGGAAAACATCTTACTGGGGGCAAAAGTGTCCGAATATCATACCGGATACCGGGCCTTTTCTCGGGAACTTCTGGAAAAAATCCCGCTCGAAAACAACTCCGACGATTACCTTTTCGATAATCAGATGCTCGCCCAGATCGTCTGGCGGGGCTATACGATCGCCGAGGTGAGCTGCCCGACGAAATATTTCGCGGAGGCCTCTTCGATCAACCTCAGGCGCAGCATCCGGTATGGCCTGGGCTGTTTGGCGACGGCGCTGCTCTTCCGCCTGGCGAGAATGAAAATCGTGCGTTCCAGGCTGTTTCCGGTGAATCGATGAGCGCCAACCGTTTCGAGGATTTTTTTACGGACGAGAACTACGTCCTGCTGAAGAACTTCCTCTACAATTACCTGCTGAGAAAAAGGGCGATCGGCAAATGCAGGCGGGGATTGAAGGAAGGTCCGGTCCTTGAGGTCGGCAGCGGCCTCTCGCCGATGGTAACCGCTTCCGATCTGATCGTCTATTCCGAGTTGTCTTTCGCCGCCCTCCGGACATTAAAACAGCGGCAGGGGAGGGGCTGTTTCGTCGCTGCCGATGCTGCGCGCCTCCCCTTCAAGCCCGGCGTCTTTTCACAGGTGATCTGCTCGGAGGTCATCGAGCATCTGCCGGACGACCGCACGGCCCTGCGGGAGATGGCGGCGGTCCTGAAAACACACGGGAGCCTGCTTCTCACCTTTCCCCATCGGCGGGATTGGTTCGCCCGCGATGATTCTTTCGTGGGTCACCAGCGCCGTTATGAGCTCCGAGAAGTGGAGGAGCGCCTCAGGGAGGCCGGGCTTAATCCGGCTGAGATACGAAAGGTGCTTGGACCCTTGGAAAAAGCGACCATGATGGCGGTTGTCACGGCCCTTTCTTTTATCCCACGGTTTTGCGCCGAAAGAAGGCCGGCGGGAGGAGGGACCGGCCGGCGGATCATCCCGCCGCTTTTCAAGTGGCTCAACCTTGCGTACTGCCTGCCTGTCTGGCTGGATGCACATATTTTCCCCCGCTCTCTGGCGACGGTTCTGCTGGTCCGGGCGGTGAAATCCTGACGGCTTCTTAAAAAATAATCACCCTGTTTTTTCTTGACAGTCGATAAAGAATGCTATAGTGCATAAATAAACTGACCAGTGGTCATATCCTGACCGTGATTCATCAAAAATAATCTTTTTCATAAAAGGACTGCAACTTGGGTCTTGAAGAGAGAAGAAAACGGGAAAGGGAAAACAGGAAAAACGCCATTCTGAAGGCGGCGCGAAAACTTTTTTTCGAAAAGGGATACCGGCCCGTAACCGTCGAGAGCATAGCCAGAAAGGCCGAGCTGAGCAAAGGATCGATCTATCTTTATTACAGCAGTAAGGAAGAGATCTACAGCCAGATTCTTCTCAGCGATATCGAAAAATTTCACGACCGCGTTATAGATATCCTGCCGGGCTCATCCGGGGCCTCCGGGGCGCTCGTCAGGCTTGCCGAAATATACGTCGATTTCTTCCTGAACGATCGCGAGCTCTTCCGGATACTGATGAATTTCATGATCCACAACAACGGTCTGAATCTGCCGGATGATCTAAACATTCACATCATCAAGACAACCAACCGGGCCGTCGATGTCTTCGAGAAGATCCTCAAGGCCGGGATGGAAAAGGGGGAGTTCCCGCCTGACATCGATCTCCGCCTGAACCGCAATGCGATCTGGGGCCTGCTCAACGGCATCATAGCCCTGCACCTGTTTGTCGGCAAGGAAGCCAGGCGGGCGGAGGCGATCCGCAGCACCATAAAAGCGGGTCTGGAAATCTACATCAAGGGTTTGCGAAGTTCCGCTTGCCGTTAAAAAATACCGAAAGGGGGATTGTATGAGCAACTTGTTGGTAAACGGGAGAGACCAGGAATTTCTTCTTTTTGAGCAACTGGGGATCGAAAAGTTGTTCCAGACGGAAAAATTCAAGGATTTCTCCAAGGACGACGCGCTGATGATGATCAACGAGGCGGAGAAGATGGCCCTCAACGTGATCCTCCCCACCTATGCCGCCGGCGACAAGGAGGAATGCACGTTCAAGGAAGGAAAGGTCTTCGTCCCGAAATGCTATCATGACGCCTTCAAGAAGTACGTCGAGGCCGGCTGGCTGTGCCCCACGGAACCCCCCGAGGTAGGCGGGCAGGGGATCCCGGTGGTTATGGCGACCGCCAACATGGAAAATTTTCACGCCGCGAATTTTGCCCTGCAGATGTATTCGGGTCTCACCCACGGGGCCGCCACCCTGATCCAGCATTTCGGAACCGAGGAGCTGAAGAAGAAGTACATGTACACGATGTACACCGGCCAATGGACGGGGACGATGTGCCTGACCGAGCCTGGCGCGGGCACCGACGTCGGCGCCCTGAAGGCTTCCGCGCGGAGGCTGCCCGACGGGACCTTCAGCATCACCGGATCGAAATGCTTCATCTCCTGCGGCGATCACGATCTCGCCGAAAACATCATCCATGCGGTCCTGGCCAGGATCGAGGGGGACCCGCCCGGCACTGGCGGCATCTCCCTTTTCATCGTTCCCAAGTACCGCGTCAACCCGGACGGGACCCCGGGGGAGAGGAACGACGTCAATACGGGCAACATCGAGCACAAGATGGGGATCAAAGGATCGGCCACCTGCACATTGAACTTCGGCGATGAGGGAAAGTGCATCGGCGAACTCCTCGGCGAGGAGCGGGAGGGGATGAAGATCATGTTTTACATGATGAACGGCGCCCGTCTCGATGTAGGCATGCAGGGCCTCGGCCACGCCTCGGCCGCGCTGGAGCATGCCGTCGCCTACGCGAAGGAGAGGATACAGAGCGCGCCGGTCTGGGAGATGAAGAATCCGGACGCGAAGGCCGTCCCCATCATCCGGCATCCCGATGTCCGCAGGGACCTCCTGTGGATGAAGGCCCATGTCGAAGGGATACGCGCCCTGAACTATTTTACCGCCTACTGCATGGACATGGCCAAGGCCGTTCCGGAGGAAGGCGAGAAATGGAAAGGGCTGGTGGATCTGCTCACCCCGGTCTGCAAGGCCTATTCCTCGGACAAGGCGATGGACGTCTGCTCCAAGGCGATCGATGTCTACGGCGGCTACGGTTACTGCCAGGAGTATCCCGTGGAACAGTACATGCGGGATTGCAAGATCGCCTGCATTTATGAAGGGACGAACGGCATTCAGGCCCTCGACCTGGTCGGCCGCAAGCTGGCGCAGAGAAAGGGGATGAACGTCATGACAATCTTCGGCGAGATCGCTGCGACCGTCGCCGGGGCCAAGGGTAACGAAGAACTGAAGGCCTATGCGGCGCGCCTCGAAGAGGCCTACAACGCCCTGGTGGACCTGACCATGGCGCTGGCGCAACTCGGCAAGAGCTCCGGCTTTCTGATCCCCGTCCTCAATGCGTCGACTTATCTGGAGATCTTCGGGGATGTCCTTCTCGGCCATTTCCTGCTCCAAGGGGCGGCCATTGCCGCCGAGAAGCTCAAGGCGATCTACGCGGAGAAGGGGGCCGAGGATTCCCTGGGGAAAAAGCGGGCGCTGGTCCGCGAGGATCCCGCTGTCGCCTTCTATGCGGGCAAGATCGCGGCGGCAAAATTCTTTGCCGCCGAGGTCCTCTGCACGGTTAAAGCACGTTGCGAGGCGATCAAGGCGGAGGAGAAGGTCGTCCTCGAGATGGCGGATGAGTCCTTCACCTGTTAGGGGGGAAACAGCGGCGATAAGAGCCGGCGGGGGCGGGACGGGCGCCGGGCCAAGCAGCGGACATAAAACGACGGCCCGTTTGCCGATAAGAAAAAAGGAGGCGGATTATGGCATACGAGATAAAAAAAGCGGCGGTCCTGGGCGCGGGGGTCATGGGCGCCACCATCGCCGCCCATCTGACCAATGCGGGCATCGAGTGTGTCCTTCTGGACATCATCCCCTTTGAATTGACCGAGGCCGACAAGGCGCAGGGCCTGACCGACAAGAGCCCGGCCTGGCGGAACCGGTTTGCGGACAACGGCCTGGCCGGGGTCCTGAAGGCGAAACCGGCGGGGTTCTTCACCAAGAAAAACGCCGCAATGATCAGAACGGGCAATTTCGAGGACAATCTGGGCTGGCTTTCCGACTGTGATTGGGTCATCGAGGTCGTCATCGAGAATCTGAAGATCAAGCAGGAGCTGTTCGCCAGGGTCGAGAAGATCGTCAGGCCCGAGTGCATCGTAACGACGAACACCTCCGGAATCCCCATCCGGGACATCTCCGCCAATTTCGGGCCGAAGCTGAAGGCCAATTTCCTCGGGACCCATTTCTTCAACCCGCCCCGCTACATGAAGCTCCTGGAGATCATCCCGGGGACGGAAACCAAACCCGAGCTGGTTCAGTACATGATCCGTTTCTGCGAGGAGGTCCTCGGCAAGGGCGTGGTCGTCTGCAAGGACGTGCCGAATTTCATCGGCAACCGGATCGGCATCTTCGACATGAGCAACGCCATCCGCCTCATGATCGACAGGGAGATGAAAATCGACGAGGTGGACGCCGTCATCGGCAGGACCCTGGGACGGCCGGGGAGCGCCATCTTCGGGACGCTGGACCTGGTCGGGCTGGACACCGGCGGCCACGTCATGTCCAACCTTTACAATGCGGCGCCGGAAGACGAAAAAAGGGAGGTGTTCGTTCCGGTCGATTTCATGGCCAAAATGGTCGAGCTCAAGTGGCTCGGGAACAAGACCGGCCAGGGATTCTACAAGAGGACCAAGGGCGCGAACGGCAAGAAGGGGAAACTGGTCCTCGATTATCGGACGATGGAGTACTACCCCGCCGGAAAGCCCCAGTATGAATCCCTCTCCGCCGCCAGAAAAAAGGCCGATGAAGGCGTCGCCGCCACGCTCAAGGTCATGTTCAGCGGGACGGACGCGGCCGCCGACCTGACCCGGGAGTACCTCTGCGACAACTTCATCTACGCCGCCAACCGCATCCCGGAGATCTGCGACACCATCATCGGGATCGACAATGCCATGAAGTGGGGCTACAACCACCAGCTCGGCCCCTTCGAGACCTGGGACGCCGTCGGCGTGCAGGCGGCCGTCGAGGTCATGAAGCGGCTCAAGAAAAAGGTCCCCAAGAAAATAGAGGAGATGCTCAAGAAGGGCTGCGAATCCTTCTACGTAAAGAAGGGGGACGGTATTTACTTCTACGACTTCGGGCAGAAGGATTATGTGAAACTCGAGGCGAATCCCCGGGTCATCCTCCTGCCCGAGCTGAAAGACCGCAACCGGACGATCAGGAAAAACGAGAGCGCCACGCTCGTCGACATCGGCGACGGCGTGGCCTGCCTGGAGTTTCACACCAAGATGAACGCCGTCGACGACGGGATGATAGAGATGATCCGGGAGAGCTGCACGATAGTGGAGAAGGATTTCGTGGGGATGGTTGTGGGCGGCCATGCCGTCAACTTCTCCGCCGGGGCCAACATCTTCAAGGTCCTCATCGGCATCCAGATGGGGGACTGGGACATCCTGGAGAAGCTGCTCGCCGAATTCCAGAGCGCCAATATGCGGATGAAGTACCTCTCCAAACCGGTGGTGAGCGCACCGGCGGGCCTTGCGCTAGGCGGCGGCTGTGAAATCGCGATGCACGCGGCAAAGTGCCAGCCCCACGGCGAGACCTATATCGGCCTGGTCGAGGTTGGCGTCGGTGTGATCCCCGCGGGCGGCGGTTGCAAGGAGTTGATGGTCCGCCTGACGGAAGGCCTGCCCGAGGGCGCGGTCGAGGCCGGCCTGAACTTGCAGCATATCTATGCCAAGGCCTTCGAGAACATCTCCATGGCCAAGGTGTCCGCCAGCGCCGTCGAGGGGATGGAGCTGGGATACATTCGCAAGACGGAGAGCATCAGCCTCAGCCGCGATCAGCAGCTCTGGGACGCCAAGCAGGCGGTCCTGGGCCTCGCGAAGTTCTACCGGAAGCCGAAGCCCGCGTTGATCCCGGTCATGGGCGAAAACTTCCGGGGGATGGCCGAGTCGGTCCTCTACAACATGCGGCAGGGCAATTACGCCTCCGATTACGATTGCCATGTTTCCCGCAAGGTGGCCCACATCCTTTCCGGCGGCGATTGCGCCGAGGGCACGCTGGTGAGCGAACAGGAGATCCTCGCTCTGGAGAGGGAGGCCTTCCTGAGCCTCTGCGGGGAGAAGAAGACGCAGGACCGGATCATGCACATGCTCAACACCGGGAAGCCGTTGCGGAACTGAACGGGATGAAGAACGGGACGGCCGGTTTGCTCAAAAACGGCCGCTCCGGGCGGAAGGCATTTAAAAGGAGGAAAACCATGAGCGATGCGGTAATTGTCGAAGCGGTCAGGAGCCCCGGCGCGCGTTATCGGCGGGGCGGCCTTGCGGCCACCAGGGGGGATGAAATCGGGATCCAGGTCCTCAAGGGACTGCTCGCCCGCGTCCCCCAGCTCAAACCAGAGGACGTCGACGACGTAATCGTCGGCTGCTCCTTTCCGGAGGCCGAGCAGGGGGTGAATCTGGGCCGGATCATCGCCCTGGGCGCCGGCCTGCCGATAACCGCCTCGGGGATGACGGTCAACCGCTTCTGTTCTTCCGGACTGCAATCCATCGCCGATGCGACGGCGAGGATCAGGGCCGGGTGGTCCGAGGTCGTAATCGCCGGCGGCTGTGAGACCATGTCGCATATCCCGATGGGCGGGAATACCGCCCGCCCCAGCCCCGACTGGGCCTTCGACGGTTCCATGCCGATGGTGTACGTCTCCATGGGCGTGACCGCCGAGAACGTGGCCGCCAATTACAATATTTCCCGGGAGGACATGGACAAATTTGGCCTGGAGAGCAACCGCCGGGCCTATGAGGCCATCAAGGCCGGGAAGTTCAAGGGGGAGATCATCCCCATTGAGGCGTTCAAGTACAAGATTCTCAAGAACGGTAAAAGGGTCCGGGAAAAGTTCGTTTTCGACGCCGACGACGGCGTGCGCTGGCCGGCCAGGCTGGAGGAGATGGCCAAGCTCAAATCACCCTTCAAGGAAGGGGGAAACGTCACGGCGGCGAACTCGTCCCAGATGACCGACGGCGCCGCTTTCTGCCTCCTGATGACCCCGGAAAAGGCCAAGGCGGCCGGCTTGGAGCCGCTCGCCCGGCTCGCCTGGTTTGCCGTGGCCGGGTGCCGGCCGGAAGAGATGGGCATCGGGCCGGCCTTGGCGATTCCCAAGGTCCTCAAGATGGCGAATCTCACGACCAAGGATATAGACGTGTACGAGATCAATGAGGCCTTTGCCTCGCAGGCCCTATACTCGATCCGGGCCATCGGAATCGAGGACCGCCTGGCCGCGGGCGATGTAAATCCGAACGGCGGCGCCATCGCCCTGGGTCATCCGCTGGGATGCACCGGCGCGAAACTCACCGCCCAGCTCCTCCATGAACTGAAACGGCGCAAGGCAAAAAGGGGCATCGTTTCGATGTGCATCGGCGGCGGCATGGGGGCGGCGGGAATATACGAAATACTGTGATCATCTGCTCCTGCTGGGCTACACCGGACCGGAACCTGAACCTCTTTTTTGAACGCTCACGCTGCGCCGAATCTGAACCGAATCCTGCAAGCAGAACCGGAAAGGCCATGATCGTCCGATCATGGCTTTTCCATTAGGGATAATGATATTTTCTCTTGAAAACCTGCCCCCCTTGGGATATAGATAATCCCGCACGGGCGGTTAACTCAGCGGGAGAGTGCTACCTTCACACGGTAGAAGTCACTGGTTCAATCCCAGTACCGCCTACCATGAAAACAGGAGGGGTTATGACTTTGGCCGTAACCCCTTTCTTTGTATAGCGAGGCGTTTCGAAATCATGCTCCCTCCGCGCGCTGGTGTTTTTCGCGCTTCCGGGAGATGATTTCCGAAACCGATTTTATCGCCGGCGGAGGGGGCCGGAAGAATGGCCAGCGCGGATTTGACATCGCCTTCCGATTTCATAAGGGATATCATAGAAGAAGACCTGCGGACGGGCAAGCATGGAGAGCGCGTCGCCACTCGCTTTCCTCCCGAGCCGAACGGGTATCCCCATATCGGCCACGCCAAATCCGTCTGCCTCAATTTCGGCATTGCCGCCCAGTACGGGGGCGCCTGCAATCTGCGCATGGACGACACCGATCCCAGCGGCGAGAGCGCGGAGTATGTGGAATCCATCATCCGCGACGTCAGGTGGCTTGGTTTCGACTGGCAGGACCGGCTCTATTACGCCTCCGATTACTACGACAAACTCTACCTGTATGCAATAGAGCTGATCCGGGCGGGGAAGGCCTATGTCTGCGACCTGAATCCGGACGAGATTCGGGAGCACCGCGGAACCCTGACGGAACCGGGAAGGGAGAGCCCCTACCGGAACCGCTCGGTGGAAGAAAACATGGCCCTGTTTGAACGCATGCGGGCCGGTGAGTTTCCGGAGGGGAGCAGGGTCCTGCGGGCGAAGATCGATATGGCCTCGCCCAACGTCACCCTGCGGGACCCGATCATGTACCGGATCAAAAAGGTCGATCACTATCGAACCGGCGACAAGTGGTGTATCTACCCGATGTACGATTTCGCCCATTGCCTGTCGGATTCAATCGAAAAGATCACCCATTCGATCTGCACCCTGGAATTTGAAAACAACCGTCCTCTCTACGACTGGTTTCTCGAGGAATTGAAGATCCGTCCCCGCCCTCAGCAGATCGAGTTCGCCCGCCTGAACCTGAGCTATACCGTCCTGAGCAAGCGCCGGCTGATCGAACTGGTGGAAAAGGGCGTGGTCGGCGGCTGGGACGATCCGCTGCTGCCCACCCTCTCGGGCATGAGGAGGAGGGGCTACACCCCCGAGGCGATCCGCAGCTTCTGCGAGCGAATCGGCGTGTCCAAGAACGACAGTCTCATCGACATGGCCCTGCTGGAGGATTGCGTCCGGGAGGATCTCAACGAAAAGGCGCCCCGCGTCCTGGCCGTTCTGCGCCCCCTGCGCGTGGTGATCGACAATTACCCGGAAGGGCAAGGCGAGGAGTTCGATTGCCCGTATCATCCGAAGAATCCCGCCATGGGATCGAGAAAGGTGCCGTTCTCCCGCGTCCTCTACATCGAACGGGACGATTTTCACGAAGATCCGCCGAAAAAGTTTTTCCGCCTGGCGCCGGGCAAGGAGGTACGTCTCCGCTATGGGTACTTCATCCGCTGCACCGGCGTCGTAAAGGACCCCGCCACGGGCGAGGTTGCCGAGGTGCGCTGCACCTACGATCCGGAGACGAAAAGCGGCTTCGCCCCCGACGGGCGCAAGGTCGAGGCGACTATCCACTGGGTGTCGGCGGCCCATGCCGTCCCGGCGGAGGTGCGCCTCTACGACCGCCTCTACCGCGTCGCCGACCCTCTGGCGGCGGACGCCGATCACATGGAGCACCTCAATCTCCGGGCGCTGGAAACGCTTCCCTCCTGCCGGCTGGAGCCGAGCCTGGCTGAGGCCGCGCCCGGGGACCGGTTCCAGTTCGAAAGGCTCGGCTATTTCTGCGCGGATGCCGTGGATTCCGGAAAAGGGCGCCTCGTGTTCAACCGTACCGTCACGCTGCGCGACGCCTGGGCGAGGCTGAGGGAGAAGGGGGAGAAAAAAAACAGTTGACTTTCAAAGGTAAAAAAGGTTTTCTATAACACGCGGGCGGTCGCCGGCACTTCCAACCATTTTACGACAGTCATTGACAGGCGCGCGAAACGCGCCCCGGGTAAAAAAGATAATTTTCCAACGGGTTTCTTTTCAGTCTTTTCCAGAAGTCAGTTTCCGCGGCGTGACCGTCGCGGGCTTAGCGGTTGATTGATCCCGGCGCAGGCGCCGGGGGATCCTTCGATTGAACGACAAAACGGAAAGGAGAGAGGGGCAATGAAGAAAATTAACTTTGGTTGGATATTTTTGCTTACCTTATGCCTGACTATTTTCCTCTGTTTTCCCGCCTGGGCCCGAACCATCAAGATCGGCGTCATCGGCCCGATGAATTTCGTCCAGGGCAAGGGGCACTGGAACGGCGCCACCATGGCCGCCGAAGAGATCAACGCCAAAGGCGGCGTCCAGGTCGGCAAGGAAAAAATGATGATCGAACTGGTCAAGGCCGACTCCAATGAATTCCTCAATGTTACCGACGCCACCAATGCGATGGAAAAGCTGATGACCCAGGACAAGGTGGATTTCGTGGTCGGCGGCTTCCGGACCGAGGCGGTCCTGGCAATGCAGGACATTGCCATGGACTACAAGAAAATCTTCATCGGCTGCGGGGCCGCAACGAAATCCATCTGCGATCGGGTGGCTGAGAATTACAGCCGGTACAAATACTGGTTCCGCGGCACTCCCTTCAATGAATTTTATCTGGTCAGGACCAGTTTTGCTCACCTGTCTATGGCGGGGGCGACGATCAAGAAGGAATTGAATGTCCCTGTGAAATGCGCCATCGTCGGCGAAAAAGCCGCATGGGTAGAGGGCATGGTCAAGGCAGCCGAGGCCACGATCCCCAAACTGGGCTTTGAACTGGTCGGCGTCTGGCGGCCTTCGGCCGTGGCTACGGACGTCACGGCGGAGCTATCGGCCATCCAGAAGAGCGGGGCCAATCTGATCTTTACCATCTTTTCTTCCTCGGTGGGGATCACCTTTGCCCGGCAGGCGGGGGAGCTCAAGATCCCGGCCGCCCAGGTCGGCATCAACGTGGAGGCGCAGAAGGACGGATTCTGGGAGGCGACCAAGGGGATGGGGAATTACGTGTTCACCATGAACACCTACGCCCGGGGGATCGAGGTGAACGAGCTGACCAAACCCTTTGTGGAGGGCTATATTAAACGGTTTGGCGAGGTCCCCACCTATACGGCCGACACCTATTCCGCCATTGTCTACAGTCTGGTCCCTTCCATCGAGGCGGCAGGCAGCCTTGATGCCGATAAGCTCGTTGCCGTCATGGAAAACCGCGAGTACCTTGTACCCGGCGGAAGAATCAAATTGGAAAAGGACGCCCAGGGCCGCCCGACCCACGATCTGACCTGGGGGCCGGGGTATCTGACCAGCCTGGGGGTGCAGTGGCAGGACGGCAAGCTCGTTGCGGTCTGGCCCAACAAGTGGGTGGCGGCCCCTGGAGCGCCCGAGGTTACATACAAAGGGATGGTTCCCCTTAAACTGCCGCCTTGGATGAAGAAATAACCCATTTCTCGTGTTGAATAAGCCCCATCCCTCCCCGGTTTGCGGGGAGGGATGGGAAGAGGGGGCATAACTTTATCTTTTTATTGAAAAGACATTGATTGGGGGGTTATGAATATTCTCATCACCGGTCTGATCACAGGCAGTATGCTCGCGCTTTTGGCCATCGGCTTCTCCCTCATCTTCGGAGTGGCGCGCATTGTCAATATCGCCCATACCGCCTTTTATATGATCGCCTCTTACTGCATCTTCAGCCTGTCCGTCAAACTTGGGCTCAATCCCGTCGCGGGGATGCTGACCGCTGTTGTCTTTGTCACCGTGCTCGGCCTGCTGGCCTATAAATTCCTGATCGACCCGATCCGCGAGCACGAGGCGGCGGTTCTGATCGCCACCATCGCCCTGGCCATGATCTTCCAGGAGGCGATTCTGCTGATCTTTACGGGAGACTACCGGACAGTATCGGCCCTGATTGAGGGGTATTTCACCATAACAGGGGTGAAGGTTTTCTATCAGCAGGTCCTGACCTTCGGGGTGGTGCTGATAATCCTGGGTCTGCTTTGGCTTCTGTTAATGAAGACCCGCCTGGGCCTGGCGATCCGCTCCACGGCCGGGGACCGGGAGGCGGCCAATCTGATGGGGATGAACGAGAGCAGGCTGGCGATGATTACCATGGGTTTGTCGGTTGCGCTGGCCGGATTCACCGGAGCGGTGATCGCGCCTTTGATGGTCCTGAGTCCCTACATGTGGATGGAACCCCTGATCATCATGATGGCCGTGGTCGTCCTGGGCGGGCTGGGAAGCATCAAGGGCTCTTTTATCGCGGCCTATATTCTGGGGTTCACCGAGGCACTGGTCGTTTTCATGATTCCGAAGGGCGCTTTTCTGAAAGGATCGGTCGCCCTGTCGATCATGATCCTGGTCCTGCTGCTCAGGCCGGAAGGTCTTTTCGGCGTAGCATTCGAGGAAGAGAGGTAGGAGCGTTGATATGGTCCATGCCGCCTTTTATCTGAAGAGGCTCTATGCAATCGCGCGCAACGAGATCCTGGTCCTTCCCAGCCGGATCATCGTCGCCATCTTCTTTATGGTTCTACTCGGCCTGCCTATGGTCACCCAAAATCCCTATCTGATCCGCATTGTCATTTTGACCAGCATCTTTGCAATCCTGGCGGCAAGCTGGGACCTCCTGTCCGGATTCACCGGCCAGATGAACTTCGGCCATGCCCTTTTCTTCGGAATGGGGGCCTACACCTCGGCCTTGCTGAATGTCCATCTCCACCTATCCCCCTGGGGAAGCGTTCCTTTGGGGGCGCTCGCGGCGGTCCTGACCGGTTTGATCGCCGGGATTCCCTGCCTGCGTCTGAAGCATACCTACCTGGCCCTGACGACGATGGCCTTTCCGATCATCCTGATGGGAATCGTGTTTGCCCTGCCCGATTTCACGGGAGGCGAGCTGGGGATTTCCGGACTGCAACGTCTCTCCAGCTCCCTCCTCGGGAATTACTACATCCATGTGGTGGCTATGCTCGCCCTGTGCACCATTATGTGGAAGATAACCGATTCCCATACGGGCATTATTTTTCATGCCATTCGCGAGGATGAGCTGGCCGTGAAGGCCTCCGGCATCAATACCACGCGCTACAAACTGCTGGCCTTCTGCCTGAGCGGTTTTTTTGCCGGCCTGGCCGGCGGTCTCTACGCCCACTACATGAGGATCGCCGGCCCGTCCACCCTGGAGGTCTCGATGTCCTTTTCGGTGGTGATCTGGTCGGTCTTCGGGGGATTGGCGACCATCTACGGCCCTGTGGCGGCGGTATTTATCCTGTTCCCGATGCTGGAGGTGGTCCGCTTTTGGCCGGAGTACCGCATGATGATCTTTGCCGCCGTCATCCTGCTGATCCTCTTGTACATGCCGGAGGGGTTGATACACTGGGTGAGGGACAAGATGGAGAAGGAATGTCCCCGGTGCAAAATAAGAAACGTGGCTGCCCGAAAGACCTGTCGGGTATGTACCGCCATTCTGGATTGAAAGGAATCGTTTATGGACCCTAAAGAGGTTTATCTGTCCAAGCCCTGGCTGAAACACTACTCGGAAGGCGTGCCGGCCGAAATCGAGGTCCCCGAGACGACCGTGCCGGAGATCTTCGACGAGGTGGCGCGAAAATATGCCGGCAAACCCGCCCTGATCTTTTACGGGAAAAAGATCAGTTACGGAGAACTCAAGGAATCGGTCGACCGCCTGGCGACCGCCCTGGCGGATCTGGGGGTGAAGAAGGGTGAGACAATCGCCCTGTATCTCTTGAACTGTCCCCAGTACGTGATCGCATATTTCGCCGCCCTCAGGCTGGGGGCCAAGGTCACGCCCATCAGTCCCGTCTATACCAGCATAGAGGTGAAACACCAGTTGCAGGACAGTGAGGCCGGGACCGTCGTCTGCCAGGACATCCTCTTCGACAATCTCGAAAAGACCGGGGTTCGTCCGGAGCGGGTGATCGTGACCAGCATCGACGAATACCTCCCCGTCCTTAAGAAGTGGCTGGGAAAGAGCGCCAAGGCCAAGGCCTACGGCGGGAGACCGCCCCTTACAGTGGAGAAGATCAAAGAGAAGGGCCTTTATTCCTTTCAGGAACTGTTGGCCAAATATCCCCCCAACCCTCCTCAAATAACCATCGATCCGAGGAAAGACCTGGCCGTCCTGCCCTACACGGGGGGCACCACCGGCCTTCCCAAGGCGGCGATGCTGACCCATCGCAATCTCGTTTCCCTCCAGGGCCAGGTATTGTCCTTCTGGCCCATCTTCGAGGAGGGGAAAGAGGTCGTCATGGCCTTCCTGCCCTTCTTCCACATCTACGGCCAGGTGGTCGTCATGCTCGGCGGATTGGCCCAGGGGGCGACCCTGGTTTTGTTCACCACCCCCGACATCGACGAGATCCTCACGGCGATGGAGCGCTATCAGGCCTCGGGATTCTACGGCGTACCGACCCTTTTCGAATACCTCAAAGGGTATGAGAAGACCGATCGGGTCGACTGGAAACGGCTCAAATTGATCGCCTGCGGCGCCGACACCCTCCACGAATCGACCATCGACGCCTGGGAGAAGCGGACCGGATCAAAGATCTATGAAGGTTACGGGATGACCGAAACCACGGCCGTCAGCCACAGCTCCCCCGTGCATCGCCCAAAAAAGGGCTTTTTCGGGGTGCCCCTGCCCAATGTCAAGGCGGCCGTCATCGAGCCGGAGGGGTCCGGCTTCGTTCCCGCGGGGGAGGTCGGCGAGATGATCCTGTCCGGCCCGAACATCATGCAGGGTTATTGGAAAAGGCCGGAGAGCAACAAGGAGACCATGCTGGAGATCGACGGCGAGCAGTGGATGCGAACCGGGGATCTGGTCAGCATGGACGAAGACGGCTATTTTCATTTCTTCGACCGCAAGCGGGACCTGATCAAATACAAGGGATATTCGGTCTTCGCCCGGCACGTGGAGGAAGTGCTCTATAAACATCCAAAGATCAAAGCCGCAGGCGTCGTCGGCGTTCCCGATCCGGCGGTGGGGAACCTCATCAAGGCCTACGTGGTCCTGGAAAGCGAGGCGAGGGGCAAGGTCTCGGAAGAGGAAATTATCGAGTTCTGCCGCCAGAACCTGGCCCATTACAAGGTGCCAAAAATCTGCGAGTTCCGGGGCGAGTTGCCCAAAACCGACGTGGGGAAGGTCTCGCGGCGGGAATTGCGGGAAGAGGGCGAGGAGACCTGATATGGCCGTGCCGTTTCTGGAAGTGGAATCTCTGACCAAGAGTTTCGGGGGCCTGAGGGCAGTCAACGACGTCAGTTTCCGCATGGAGCAAAAAGAGGTCGTGGGCCTCATCGGGCCCAACGGGGCGGGAAAGACCACCCTGCTGCGCCTGCTGACCGGGATCCTCAAGCCGGATTCGGGAAACGTCCGCTTCAAGGGGAAACAGATCATCGGGCTGAAGACCTGGGATATCGTGAACCTGGGCGTGGCCTGCACCTTTCAGAACATGAGGCCCTTCCGCCGCCTGCCGATCATCGCCAATGTGATGGTCTCCTGCCTGTCACCCCGGTCCATGAAGCGCGGCGAATGGGTCAAGGTCGTGGAGGCCAAGGCCATGGACGCCCTTGAATTCGCCGGGATCTCCGACATGGCCTTGGAGAAGGCCTCCACGCTTTCCCAGGGAGACCTCAAGAGGCTGGAGGTGGCGCGGGCCGTGGCGACGGACCCGGAGCTTCTTCTATTGGACGAGCCTTTCGGCGGGCTGAGCCCCGCCGAGACGGACCTGATGGCCAAGTCCATCCGGCGGCTCCACAAGGGCGGGCGCTTCGGCCGCCTGCACAGCGAAGGGCCGGCCATGATCATCGTGGAGCACAAGCTGCAGCAGCTCATGAAGATCGTCGATCGCATCATCGTCCTCAATTTCGGGACCCTTCTGGCCGAAGGAACGCCCGAGGAAGTGGTGAACAACCCTCAGGTCGTCGAGGCGTATCTGGGTCAGGGAGGAGGCCGGTAACCGTGCTGTTGGAAATAGCCAATCTAAGCGTCCGTTATGAAAAGGCCGTGCTCGTCAACGATCTGAGCATGTCCGTCGACACCGGGGAACTGGTCAGCCTGGTGGGTCCCAACGGGGCCGGAAAATCCACGACGCTCAGGGCCATAAGCGGCCTGGTGGCTTGGGAAAGGGAGATCAAGCGCCGGTCCACCGCCGGGGAAATCGTCCTCGAAGGGACGGTGACCTTTGCCGGCGAGCGGATCGATCAGGTCCCGGCCCATGAAATCGTCCGGAGGGGGCTGATCCTGTGCCCGGAGCGCAGAAGGCCCTTCCGGGAGATGACCGTCCGGGAGAATCTGCTGGCCGGCGCCTACCTGCAGAAGGACAGGAAAAAAAACCGGGAGGACCTGGAGAAGGTCCACGAACTGTTCCCGGTCCTCAAGGAGCGCTCAAATCAGATCGCCGGAACGCTCTCGGGGGGCGAGCAGCAGATGCTGGCCATCGGCCGGGCCTTGATGTCCGATCCGAAACTCCTGTGCATCGACGAACCCTCGACTGGCCTGGCCCCGCTGATCCGCCGGGAGGTGTTCGATAAGATCGCCGAGATCAACCGCCGGGGGATCACCATCCTGCTCGTCGAGCAGGAAGTCAGCACCGTCTTCAAGATGACCAGCCGCAATTACGTCCTCTCCTCGGGCAAGATCATCGCCCAGGGGACCGGCCCGGAACTCCTCGCCGACGAGGTCCTGCGCAAGACCTACCTGGGGCTGTAAAAAGCTCCGATCCCGCGGCCCTGAAACCGGTTTTTGATAGCATCAATTTATCGGACTACAGATAAAATCACCGGGACTTGTAGAGATCAAAAAAGGGGCTGCGGCAACAAGCCGGCAGCCCCTTGATTTCGTTCTGGCTGGGAGACGTGGATTCGAACCACGATTCACGGAGTCAGAGTTCAAAACGCTAATAATTTTAACCCCTTAATCTAGTGTCTGATTTCCCGTAAGTAACTAAGCTTGTACGCCTAAATCGATTCTTGGCATTCCCGCCTATTCCATCTGTTCCCCAACATTCCTTCTACTTCTATCACAAATCTATCACATGAAAAAGAGGGTCCCTATCATTTAGGCGAAACTACCGGGAAGCCCTCTTGGGGGAAGTGCCGGTGCCGCGCTTGGCCAGGTGTTTGGTCTTCTCCACCAGATCGATCAGCGACAGCAGGGCGGTGTTCACCGCCTCTTCATTCGGGAAGGCTTTCGCTACCTCCGGTTTGAGCACTACTACGTTGGACGATTCCCGCAGCCGCTGGGCGTACTTTCCCCGCACGAATCCGCCGGGAAAATCGCCGCGTTTGTACTCGGCTCGCAATTCGCCGCTGTCCGGCGCTTTATCCTTCTTCATATAATTCACGTTCTCCTTTGCTCGCTATGCGGGCACTGATGATGCGAATGGTTTCTCCTTTTTCCGTATGGGCTACGACCAACAACCGGCCCCTTTCCGAAACGCCAAAGGTGATGTAGCGCTCTTCATCGAGCGAATGGTCCGGATCCGCGGCGGTAGCGGCCATGGTGTCACTGAGTGCAGTGGCGGCTTCTTCGAAAGAGACGCGATGCTTCTTGAGGTTGGCCGTCGCCTTTTTCGGATCCCATTCGATTTTCATAGATTAATAATATCATGTTTATCGTTTCAAATCCATCCTTTCCCGAAAACTCGCCTAAGCACTTCCGTTACCAGTTTCCCCTGTCCATTCCTTGCATCACCGTGACCGGCCGGCCCTTTTCTGACCACAAAAAATACTTTTCCTATAACTCCTATAGTCTCTGGCTTCTTAGACAATTCCAAAATGCGCTTTTACCATGCCTTCCCAAAGGAGGCGCATATGGAAAAGACAGGAGAAGACAGGCGCGGCAGGGCAGCCCAACGAACCACCGCCCAAGCCAAATGGACCTTCCTGGTCTACATGGCCGGGGACAACAACCTAGACGGCGCGGCCCTCCGGGACATCGCCGAGATGGCCAAGGCCGGATCCACGAAAGACGTTCACGTCCTGGTGCAGCTCGACCGTCTCGAGGACCAAAAGACCCGGCGCTTCCGGATCACCCCGGGAGGCGGATTCAAGAAAGACTGCATCGAAACCCTCAGCGAGACCAACACCGGCGATCCTCAGATTCTCTACGATTTTGTCAAATGGGCGGCGGACAACTATCCCGCCGACCGGTACGCCCTCATCCTCTGGAACCACGGCAGCGGGTGGTGGGAAGATGCCAAGAGTCGAGCCGCAGGGCCCGCCGGCAAGAAACAGCGCCGGTCTCTATTCAGTCACACCTTTCCCCAAGCCCACCGCAGCATCTGTTACGACGACACCTCCGGCGGCGACGCCCTGGACAACCGTGAACTCCGGGTTGTCCTCGCCGGTATTTGTTCCATCCTGGGACGGAAGATCGATCTCCTGGGCATGGACGCCTGCCTCATGAACATGGTCGAGGTGGCCTACCAGCTCCGGGATTCCGTGCAGGTGATCGTCGGTTCGGAGATCGAGGAGCCCTTCGACGGCTGGCCCTACGCCGAGATCCTGACTCGTCTGGCCGCCCGTTCCCGCCAGGATGCCGCCACTCTGGCCCGCTGGATCGTGAAGAGTTACCTTCTTTCCTACCAGGGGAAGGGCGAGACGGTCACACAGTCTGCCCTTGGCCTCGCCCGGATCAACGACATGGTGACGAAGATCGACGCCCTTTCCGGATCCCTCCTGGCCGCCCTCGCTACCGACACCAAGGCCATCGCGTCTGCCTGGAAGAACAGCCCCCGCTTCTACGACGACAACTACGTCGATCTCCTCTGCTTTGCCAAGCACCTTCGCCGCTCGCCCGATCCTGATCTCCTGGCCGCAGCGGAGACCCTGATCGCCGCGCTCAAGCCCGGCAAGGACAGGGCCATCCTCAGCCAGGGAAAGATCGGCAGCGAGGTCCGGGGCACCGGCGGCCTGTCGATCTATTTCCCCGGCGACCGGATCAACCCCGCCTACCGGGCCCTCGATTTCTGTGCGGCTTGTCGGTGGGGTACGTTCCTGGAGAGGTGTCGGTCATGAAGGCCGCCGGCAGATGTGATTCTTCGGCGCACTCATCATCGGCTCGATCGGCTACGCGGTCTATCTCGTAGCCGTGAAGATCGTGCAACCCTAAACGAAAAGGAGGACAAAACCATGGCAAAAGCAAGCAGAGTCGGAAGGAATGACCTGGTCGGGACCGTAGCCGGGACCACGGAGCTGACCAAGGAGAACGCGAAGAAGGTGGTGAACGCTGTCCTGGAGGGAATTCTCACCGTCCTGGAGCAGTCGGGAAGCCTCCGGCTGGCCAACTTCGGAACCTTCACGGTCAAGCAGACCAAAGAGCGGCAGGGGATCAACCCCAAGACGCAGCAACCGATCACCATTCCGGCGGGTTACCGGATGGGCTTCAAGGTCTCGCAGTCCTGGAAGAAGGGGATGCTGCTGCGGAAAAGGGAGCAGGACAAAGATAAGGTCAAGGTCCACCTGCCCAAGCCGGCCCCGAAGCCCAAGGTGGCAGCCAAGGCCAAGGGAAAGAAGAAGTAAACCCATAGGCCGGAGACGCCTCCGGCGAGCGGCCCGCCACATCGCATTCCGGGTGTGGCGGGCTCTCCCTTTGTCAGGGGTGTGGTTTGGGGGGGTAGCAACTGTGTTTTTTGTCAAGGAACATTTTTACGCAGTAACGGCACCCCAGCAGGTGCGATTCTTAATCATGGTGTTGAGGATGACCAATAATTTACGCATACAGGCGGTCATCGCCACTTTGTGAAATTTACCCGCATCACGGAGGCGCTTGTAGAATTCTTTGAGCGCAGGATTGTAACGGATAGCACAGGTAACACTCATGTACAAAACGGAACGAATGCTTGCCCGGCCGCCCCAGATCATCCGTTTGCCCCGGAATGAGCCGCTATCGCGGTTTAAGGGCGCAACGCCGACCAGGGCCGCCACTTGTTTCCTGTTCAAGGTCCCCAACTCGGGAAGGTTGGACAAGAGTGTCATGGAAAGCACCGGTCCCACCCCGGGCGTGCTTCGCAAGATTTTATCCTTCTCGCGCCAGACGGGACTCTTCTTGAGGAGATCGTTCAGGTTCTTGTCAGCCTTTTTAAGGCATTTTTCCAGCCAAGCGATGTGCTTCTGGATGTCCTTATGGGTCCAAGGCGTGGGCCTGTTGAGCCGGTTCTTCTCTGCGGTGATCATCTCCACGATCTGGCGGCGGCGCGTGAGAAGAGCATTCAATTTCTTGGTTTCCTCGTCCTTAAGGGGGCGCACCTCTGGACGCACCGCCTCTCCAAACCGGGCGATCACATGGGCGTCAATGGCATCTGTCTTGGCCAGCTTTCCGGTCGCTTTAGCAAAGTCTCTTGCCTGTCGAGGATTGATGACGACCACCGGCAATCCGCCGGCTGTCAGCATTCCAACCGCTGCCGTCTCCAAGCCCCCGGTGGCTTCGAAGACGACCAGTATCGGTAAGAATGGTTTTATGAAATCGGCCATCATCGCTATGCCGTCCTCGTCATTTGAGAAACTCATGAGCTCACCCGACGGCCTGATGGCTACATCCAGCTTGTCCTTGGAAACATCGATCCCGACAAAAACTTCTTTCTCTCTTTCTGTCATTGATTCTCCTTACTCCCTTCCTTGCAAAAGATTCGGGATCCTCATCGGTCCCTGGCAACTGTCCGGGTTAATTTGGAGACGGTTGTGGCGACCCCCAGCTACCCCACGAGCTCTATGTCCCAGGGGGGCATCGATCTGCCACAACCGTAACGCTCTACCTCTTACTACAAGTTGGTCGTATGAACCATGAAGTCATGGGGGTGGGGGGAACATACAAGGGGGGGCCAAACCAAAGAAGTGCCACCGTGACCAACTCCATTGTGTGGGAGGGGAATCAGGAAGGGGGAATGATGAATGGTTAGTACTCCAGGAACACGGGTGATCTTCTCACCCAAGGGCGGTACCTCGAAGGAGCTTGCCCGGCTAATCAAGGCGGCGAAGACGGACATCTTGGTGGCCGCCTATGCCTTCTCATCGAAATACCTCGGGCAGGCCCTGTCCGCTGCCCTCAAGCGCGGGATCATGATCCGGGTCCTCCTGGATGGAGACAATGCCCGGAAGTCCTACTCCATCGACGAATGGCTGGCTGGCGAGGGGATAGATGTCCGGTTCATCGAGATCAAACGCGGCTCCCTGCACCACAAGTTCATGCTCATCGACGGCAAGTTTCTCATCACCGGCAGTTACAACTTCACGAACGAATCGGAGTTCCGAAACCACGAGGCCGCGATCTTCACAAACCACAAGGGGCTGATCCAATCTTTCGCTACCGAGTTCGAACGCCTTTGGTCCAAGTGCACACCCGCCGAATCACCGGTTCAACCGCCCATCGATGCGAAAGCCGCGGGGTCCTCGTAGGTCGCCGATTGAGGCGTGGCGGAATCTGGGGGAGGGGTAGGGGTGGGGGCGCAAACAAAATGGAGGTAGGCATGGTTCATCCAATCCCAGGCAGTGGTATTGCCCAGACGTACCTCATCGCGGATGAGAAAGATGGCCTGATGGTTGTCGATTGCGGCAGCGTCGGCGCTGCGCGGGCCATTGAGGATTTTTGTACACACAGCATAAAGCGCTCTCTCATGGCGATCCGTATCATCGCCGCCACCCATTTTCACATCGATCATATCGGCGGGATCTCCGCGCTGCTGGAGAAATGCTCCCCAAAGACGACCATCCTGTTCCACCCCATCGTGAAGGCTTACCTCAGGGCTGGTCGGCCGCTCTCACAAATGCGACACTGGGTCACCGGCCTGGTTCCCACGCTCATTGCCGGCGGTTTCTTCGGCGTCCGGAAATGGTCCGATCTAACCTTCGACGGCCCAGCCGGCGTGCCCCTGCCTTTCTTCCGGGATCTTCAGAGCGTTTCCTATGCGGACCGGATCCGATATTTCGAAGGGAATCGCCTCCCCCGTTCCAAGGTTGGCTTCGGCGATTGGGAAGTGATTGCCGCACCGGGTCATACGGAGGAGTCTGTGGTCTTCTTCAGCGAGGCCTCGGGGGAACTCATCTCCGGCGACCTGATCCTGGGCCGGAAGGATGGCCGCGGTTACGTGAACCGGTTCTGCTGGGATGAGGGACAGACCCGGAGGACCTTCGCGGCGCTGACGGAAATACTCCGTGTCAGGATCATTTTCCCCGGTCATGGACCTGTGGTCTGGTCCGCCGAGGATGCCTTCCAAAAGGTCGATTGCTTCGGCGAGGCGCTCGCGGTCATAGCTGCAACCGCAGGCCGTGGAAAAACTCCTTATCCTTCAGGCTGTGGAGGCTTTATGAACTATCCGCTGGTAGCGATGCAGACGGCTGTCGTTCCTTGGCGTCCGCCGGAGCGGAATGTCGGTCCAAGTCGCCGGCCCCAGGCGACGGACCTGATCGTTGTCGATGGGCTGACGATTACGGGTAAAGCCGCTTATCGCCGTCCGCAGGGTCGGCTCGACCAGGGGAAATGCGATGCAGCGGAACCGGGGCGGTACGTGGACATTTGGGTTTAGGGGGTTACGGGGCGTCGCCGATGTTGGTTGCGTCGGTCGCCCGGGCCGGCGGGATACCCGTGCGGGATGAAAGCGTGGGGCGCCGCAGCAGTTGTCCCGGAGATGCGGGCAGATTCGGAGGTCATGATGGGTCCGCTGGCGAAGGAGGCTCAATTCGTAGATTTATTCGATTCCAGATGGAACGACGGCAGCATCTACGATCGCAAGGAAAACAGGCAAAAGGAAGAACCCCTTTTTCGCCCCAGCCCGGGGGAGGTGCGCGATTTATGGAAAACAGTTTCCTGGGCGTTCGATTTATACGACCAGTCCTGCTATGCCGATTTCTCCTTGGACGGCGAGGGAATCATCCGGTGCTGCAATCGGCAGGCGGAAAAACTTCTTGGATTTGAGCGCAATGACTTCTTCGGCAAGCCGCTGCACTTCCTCTATCCCGACACGCCGCTGGACAGGGAACAGGCGGCGCGCCTCGTGCAGCGGTGCTTGCAGGGGATATATATTGAAGGTGAGGAGTTGCAGCTGCGGAAGGCCGACGGCGAACTCGTCTGGGTCTCGGTAGTCGCAAAACCCATTCCAAAAGAGGGCGGCGGCATTCAGGAAATCCGTCTGGCCGTAGGGGATATTTCGAAGCGTAAGGCCGCAGAGGCGGATGCGCAGACGGCGCGAACGCTGAAGGCCATGGGGTCGCTTTCAGGCGGCATAGCCCATGATTTCAATAATATCCTGGCAGTGTGCCAGGGATATATCGACCTTGCCAGAATGCAGTGGTCATCCTCCCGGGGAAAAGTTGGCGCCCATCTTGATGGAGCGGAAAATGCTTGTCAGCAGGCGGCTGCCTTGGCGCGGCGATTGTTGACGTTTTCCAGCGGCGGCGATCCCATTGCTTCGCCGGTTTTCCTAGATGCGACTCTCCATGCATTTGTTGAGTCCGCGACTGCGGAAATGGCCGGACTCGCTTTCAATATCCATGTACCGACGGGGTTGCCGCCCGTTGTTGCGGACGAGGGGCAGATAAGGCAGGTGATTGGAGAATTGACGGCCAATGCGCGGGAGGCGTCGCGGGGTGTTGAAACGGTCATTCGCATTTCGGCGATGGCGTGCCGCGTTTGTGAAGGCGAGGAACCGGGCCTGATACCAGGCCGCTACGTAAAGATCTCTTTCGAGGATAGAGGTGCGGGGATTGCCCGCGGCATCCGCCCCCGGATTTTCGATCCTTACTTCACGACGAAGCCGATGGGGAGTGAAAAGGGTCGCGGCCTGGGGCTGGCCATCTGCTGGTCGATCATCCGCAAGCATGGGGGGGCCATTCGTGCGGCATCGGTAGAGGGCAAAATGACGATCATCACAATCTACCTGCCCGCCGCGACTTAAGACGCTATGCCAAAAAGGGGGGCGCGCTTGCCGTGACGGGAAAACCTCTGCGGGCGAATTCAGGCTTGCCGGGCGCTTTTGTCGGCAGATGCCCCGCTCGGAAGGTTCGCCTCATATCCGAAACGATCAAAGGAATCGTGGCAATATGCCTCATTCTAGCAATGATGCTCATCCCCCTGTTCGTCAGATGATGCTGTGGCGATGGCCGGGCAGCAAGCCGGTATGCGGCGGAGGTACGTCCAAATCCGCGCTTAAGGATCAGCGTCAAGAATCATCTACGGGATTGTAAGTCATAGCAATGTCTTTCTGTAAATTCGCTTCAACTCTGATTGAAAGTCCGCTGCTCTACCGGACTGAGCTAACGACCCATGAATGCGAAAGGGGGCTTCTCATAACAGCAACGATTTTTTCTTGTCAAGTGCTATTATGACGCGCTATTATGCATCCGTGACAGGGAGATGCCGTCGATGAGCAGGCCATCGCTGATAAAATGAGACTCGCCGCAGAGAACACCAGCAAGAAGTACGTCTTTCCCGTTTCTCATCACAAACAGGCCGCACCAGGCTCTGCCGGGCCGCTGTCCTGAAGCGAAGGTTTTTTGACTTTTCACACCTCTTGATGTATGGGGAACATGCTTTCCTCCATTGAATCCTATGCCGGTAAGGTGGCCTGATGCACGGTAGACTGATAAGCTTTCTGAGACGAGAGGCGATCCAGAGCGGCCTTAGGATACCGATTGCATCGATCATCGCAGGCATATCCAACGGTCTCATCAACGCCGTGATCAATGAAGCTGTCCGGAATTTCACTGATGAAATTGCCGCCGATCAGGACCCCGGTTTCAGAAAGCATTTTTATCACGAGGCGCTCCCGGGGCCGAGGAAGCAGGGAACGACGATCATGGCCGTGACCCACGATGATCGGTACTTCCCCGTGGCCGACACGGTCGTGAAGATGGAATTCAAAGCCATGGTCGAGGGGACCGCGCGATAGTATGGACGCCAGGGCCAGATACGAAGGGATGATGACCAGGGTGAGGGAATTCTCCCATCGCCTCGGGAGCTGGCTGAGAACGATGCGGACCGGGTGTCGTTCCCACGTCGATGCGAATTTCCCGGCCTATGTTGTTTCGGTGTTATTGCTTCTGTTTTTCATCGTCTATTTTTGGCCCAGGATTTTCATTACCGTGCATGCAGGGCAGTCCGGGGTCTTGTACAAGCGGTTTTTC
>Ga0172369_10000579_pt1 | contig 54734 bp, 46 predicted proteins | sample LakKiv25m_FD_114539 | JGI IMG/M metagenome (GOLD analysis project Ga0172369, IMG submission 114539) | Freshwater microbial communities from Kabuno Bay, South-Kivu, Congo - kab_022012_11.25m | ecosystem: Environmental > Aquatic > Freshwater > Lake | place: Democratic Republic of the Congo...
CGCACAACGTTCACCGGCAGCCCTGGACAAGGTCAAAACCGAGCGCACACAAGAAGGATTACCGGTGCATAGCTTCCGCACCCTGCTCAGAGATCTCGCCACCTTGACCAGGAATACCGTTTCGCTCAGACAGAGTGGCGGTACCTTTATCCTGTATCCCAGTCCCACCCCCGTACAGACCAAAGCACTGGAACTCCTGGGAGTACGCCTGAAAATGTAGCCAGAACCAAAACCGCCATCCTCAGATATTTTCCCAATTATAAAGAGGTTTGTTGACTTCAGAAAAAGGAACTTTAGCTTAGCAATTGGTATGTTACGATGTACGAGCTTTACCGAAAAATGCAGTTCTGTTGCCACCAACACTGCTCTCGTCCCCGCCACTTTGTTCCCAGTATCGCTTCAGATTTTGGCAATGTTCACAGGGATTGTACGACGACTGGTAATGGGTCACTCGGCCATTAGCCCTCTTGGCCATGCGTATCTTCAGGTCTCTGATGTCCCCGTAGATCCGGAGGCAATGCTTCACACTCCACCTACCCCGGAACACGCTGCACGTCACCGCATTTGTTTCGAGCCATTGTTGCAGGTTCGTTTCCATGTCGGCCCCCTTTCTTGCAGCTGCCCCCATAGCAGTCGCGGCCGCAGACCGGTTGACACAACACCCTATTCATCGTTTTTTCGGTATTGATGTATGACAAAGAAGAGGGGAAAAAGTTCCTCGCCTGTTCGCGCCGTTTACCGTGATTGGCAAAGGAAAAGTCCTGATGAAGACATCCTCTTATTGACTGGTTGTATCACCTGAGATTGGCACGGCACCTCAAGCTACTCGCAATTACAGGGCGTCGGTTTGTATCATTGCGTGCGAAGCCGAGCAGGCCAGTCATTAATCTTGGTGGGGATCATGATAACCCCCCTCCCGCCTCGCTATTATCATAGGCAGCCGGTTTAGCTTACAAGACAGGTCACTGATACGCGGATGTACCGCTGTATCCATCCGCCTCATTTCTTTTCAAACAACTGTCCATCAGCCATGACGTATTCCGCATCTAGGACTGCTACATGGATCGGGGCTCCCGCGACTAGCTGTCCTTTTATGATAGCGCCCAATTTCCCTATAACTTCAACTTCTTGATTAATTCGAGGCACGTAGTCGCGCATCGCTTTGGTATTAAACGCCCATTTCCCACTCAATACGCTCTTCCCCTCTGAGAACGAGCCAGCTCTCGGCCTGCAAATAAGTATATCGCCTTCCCTCGTCTCGATCACTCCGTTCAAGACAAAATATCTTCGATCATTAGGAAGCTGCGTTGGAGGCTTCTCGACAAGTTCGTCGCCTGGGACGGCATCCAGACGTCGCACTAGGTCGGTCATGGTCATCATAGGGGCTTCCTTGGCTGCGTACACTTCTTGTGACGACTTTCCTGGAGCTTTCCCGATCTCTGCAGTCAAATTCACGAGGCGGCCATCACGCCAGATGGTCAGATTTAACACTTTGCCCGGAGGATAGGTGTGTACTAAATTTATTAACCTCGCAGCCGAAGGTATTTCTATGTCATCACATTTCAGGATGACATCTGCCGGCTGAACTCCCGCCTTCCATGCAGGTGAATATCGCACAACGCGAAAGACGAAGGCTCCTCCTTGGCCGAAGAGCCGCAATCCTTTGAAATCTTTCTCTTTGACATCTCGTGTTTCAACGCCTAGGTATCCGCCATTTTCCTCTGAGCTTGCCACTGAAGCCCCGGCTGTTGCCATATATCGTGTCAAGACTTCAATTACTTTTGCATTGCCTAGTTTTTCGGCCAACTGAAGCACCGTACCGACTTTCTTAACCTTCGTATTTACATCGGCTCCATTTCTGAGAAGGAGCTTTATGAAGTCGGTGTGTCCGTTGCTGACTGCAACCATGAGCGGAGTAATACCTTCCTTGTCTTTCAGATCGGGAAGGGCTCCTTTTTCCAACAACAACTTGGCAACAATTACGCGGTTTACCGCAGCCGTATAAAAAAGAGCGCTTCTTCCATTTATATCTGCGGCATTTATGTCCGCGCCGTGTTCCCACAACAGTTCAACCACGGGCAGATAACCATCATAAGAGGCGAGCATTAGTGCGGATATACCTTTTTTTGTCTTGGCATTGACTTCAGCACCAGCGTCTATCAAGAGAGAGACGCTTTCTTGGTGACCGTTGGAGGCGGCAGCTATCAATGGCGTCCAGCCTTCAGAATCTCTTAGGTCTCTGGCTGGACCAGATTCCAGCAGAACGCCTATGATTTCTTTAAAATTCCTCGCAGCCGCATAGTGGAGCGGACCTGAGCCCTTTTTATCTCTTAGATCGGGCGAGGCACCATGCTGCAGAAGAATTCTAGTCGCTTCCACCTGGTTGTGCTTTGTTGCCTCAAGCAAAGCTGTCCATCCGTTCTCCCGCATCTGCTTGTCTGGTCTCGCCCTATTTTCCAGTAAGAGAGTCAATAGCTCGACATTCCCCTTGCTTGCTGCTTCAATCGTAGCTGTCTTCCCTTTTTCATCGGCCGCATCGACATCTGCGCCTCTCTCAAGTAAGGTCTTCGCTATCTCCTTGCTGCCGATGCTTGCGGCCTCTATTACAGGCGTTCTTCCCTTTCTATCCCTCCCATTGGGATTTGCCTTTTTGTCGAGCAAAGACCTCACTGCTTCCACATGGCCGTTTTGGGCCGCTAGAAAAACCGGCGACTCCCCTGCCTTGTTTGACACATTGACATTGGCACCCCTGGAAACAAGAAAGTCGATTACCTCAACATGCCCCCTCTCTGCTGCCAATGTGAGAGCGGTATCTCCATCTTCGTCCCGTCCATTCAGGTCGTTCTTTTCTCGCGCCAGCTTTTCAAGGACTTTCAGGTGGCCATTTTTTGCGGCGTAGATGAGAGAAGGAATTACCTGCCTCGAGTCTCCCTTACTGGTTATTCTGGCTTTTTTTTCTATCAGCAAGTCCAGAATATCAGCATAACCGAGACATGATACGAGAAACACTGCGGAGCATGTGCCGTTTCGCGACGTTACATTTGGATCGGCCCCTTGTTCAAGAAGCGTTTTCACCCTGGGCACATCTCCCCTGATGCAGGCCTTAAGCAATTCAGCCCCCAGCTTCCCTTCAGCAGGAATCTGCGCTCCTGTGTTCAGCAGGTACGAAACTAGGTTGGCGTGGCCTTCTTTACACGCCATTATAATACCTGTTTGGTTGTTTTTGTCTGACACATTGAGATTCGCGCCCCATTGGATGAGTTCAGAGACCATTTCTTGTGAACCGGTTCTGCAAGCGTACATCAATGCATCGCGACCTAGGCCGTCCTTAGTGTTTAAGTTAGCCCCTTTTTCAAGCAGGAACTTAACGACAGCCGGCCTGTTGTTCTCGGCGGCCTCAATCAATGCCGTCCTTCCCTCTTTATCCGAGAGTTGCAAATGAGCGCCTGAATTGGCAAGGTCGATGACTATTTTGTAGTGTCCCTGGGCAGCAGCGCGTATAAGCGGGGTCTGTCCGTAGGAGTCACGGGCATTTACATTGGCCCCCTTTCTTATCAATTGGGCTGCTCGATCGGCATCGCCGATCTGGGAGGCTTCCAGGAGTTCTTCTTCCAAAAGGCCAGCAGAGACTGGGGGAACTAAAACGAAGAATAGCCCAATCAGCAACCAAGCGTACTTTACGATTCTTGCCGCCATCGTGCCACTCCTTCCCTCAATGAATAGCCAGGTCGTTGAGTCTTTTTAGTCAGCGCTTGCCTGGCGTACCCGCCCATCAGAAGTGAGACACACTGTGCTCAAATTAAATTAGAAGGCCATATTGTCAAATAAGGACAATATTACCAAAAAATTTTTCAGCCCACCACCTTTTCCAAAACAAAGTTTGGCGCTCAAAGACTCGCTTTAAACTCATTGAATAGATTGGTAATCTTAATATTTCCAAGCTCACGCTGCTGGCCGTTATCAACCCCTCGGGCTCCGAACGCACATGCGCTGTGAGACATCCATGGGACTTGACAATAATTACTGGCAGGGCAGAAATAAGTTGTAGGGATAGCAACCGGTCAAATTGTATCGAAAAATGTCGTGAAATAAGTATAATAGAACACGGTAGTGATTCTTGCTGAACAGGAGACATGTCGTATGCGTTTAGCGATGCTTTCGCCCATTGCCTGGCGCACTCCTCCTCGGCACTACAGCCCTTGGGAGAGAGTCGTTGCCCTGCTCACCGAAGGATTGGTCAGAAAAGGAATCGACGTGACTCTCTTTGCAACTGCTGATTCCGAAACGTCAGGGAGACTCCATGCAGTCGTACCTAGCCCTTACGAGGAAGACAAGAACCTAGACCCCAAGGTGTGGGAATGTCTTCATATTAGCGAACTTTTCGAAACAGCCGATGATTACGACCTCATACACAACCATTTAGATTTCCTACCTTTAAGCTACTGCAGATTGGTACAGACACCGGTAGTAACTACGATCCACGGGTTCTCCTCTCCGAAAATTCTCCCCGTTTACCGAAAATACAATGGAAAAGTTTTTTACGTTTCCATAAGCAATGCTGATCGCTCACCAGACCTTTCATACATAGCCACAATCTACCACGGGATTGATATCGAGAGTTTTACTTTTGAAGAAACAGCGGACGACCATCTTTTGTTTCTTGGAGGTGTTCATCGGGACAAGGGGACTAGAGAGGCCATCGAAATAGCCCTGAGAGCGAGAAAGAAAATTATTCTCGCTGGTATAGTCCAGGATAAGGAGTATTTTAGTAGAGATGTAGAGCCCTTGGTCGATGGGGAAAAGGTTATATACGTTGGGAGCGTTGGACCGGGAAAGAGAGATGAACTGCTAGGCCGTAGCGTGGCCCTCTTGCATCCCGTTCAATTCGAGGAACCCTTTGGACTGTCCGTCGTTGAAGCCAATGCCTGCGGTACGCCGGTCATAGCATTTCCACGTGGTTCCCTCCCAGAGATAATAACCCAGGGGCTCAACGGATTTCTGGTCAGCGATATCTCAGAGGCAGTAGATGCCGTCAGCCGAATAAAGCAAATCTCACGTCTTGAATGTAGGCGGGTGGTGCAAGAGCGCTTTTCATGCGAGCGAATGGTTGAAGAATATTTGAAGATTTACGACCAGATCGTATCCCAGACAAAAAGGGAAGACCACCGGCCCTGGGGCTACTACCAGGTTTTGTCCGATGCCTCTACCCACAAAGTAAAACGAATAGTAGTTTTTCCTCGCAAGCGACTCAGCCTTCAGGCTCACCGACAAAGGTCGGAGCACTGGATGATTCTGAGCGGGATGGGCGTCGTCACCCGCGACAACGAAGAGATCCCTGTAAAAGCTGGCGACGCTGTAGATATACCTTTAGGGTGCCGGCATAGGATTTCTAATATCGGGAAAGAGGAAGTTGTGTTCATAGAAATCCAGACAGGCGATTATTTCGGCGAAGACGACATCGAGCGGTTCGAAGACGACTACGGAAGGGTTTAGAATCAATGTCTCGGGAAATCAGCAATCGGCGTGTTAGAAGATCGCCTGCTAATCCTATTCTGACCAACTACCATATCCGGTCGAGACCGTCCACGACGCAGGAGCGATAAAGATAACTAACTAATATGTTATTGTTTTTCTGGCTCACCGAAGAAATAGCCTATCCATATTGGGACTAGCTCGAAGCCATGACGGCGTTCGTTTCTCCGTCGATCCTAAACCTTTCATGTTACCTAGCACGGAAGCAGTGTTTGCCGTTTATGAAGAGTAAGGCTAGAAGATCCGCGCATAACGAGGTTAGACGACTATTTTCACCTTACATACAGAGCTTATTCACGGTACGGTTTCCGCATAGGGCTGGAGCGAACCACAGATTTTCGATTTAGACATTGGATTGCTTTTATCACTCAGCCGATTGCCGTAATGTGTGTATATTCGCATAAAGATTCAACGGAATGTACGCCAGATTGGGTCGTCCCCACACGCAAATAGCCCCTTGGTCGATCTGGATTTCATATTCGCAAGACGTGGTACACTGAGGCGAGTCGCAGGTGGTTATGAAGCCCGCTCTATACAGTTGGGACTAGATGAAAATCGGACCGGCCGCGCCCCCTATTGTAACGAAGAAAGGTCGGCTGAGCATATACCACGGTATATTTCAGACCATGGATGGCGCCGTATATCGACTTGGGTCCGCCCTACAAGTTGGACTACCCCGAAAAGGTAATCGGCGTTGCCGACGACTGGATATTGCAACCCGAGGATCCGCTGGAGACAACCGGGTATGTCCACAATGTGTTATTCACGTGCGGTGCCATTGCAGAAGACGACGGGACTCTCAAAATTTACTGGGGTGCCGCCAATACAATGCTATCCCTCGGAACTGCATATATTGCTGAACTATACGAACTCTGTCATACCGCGCCGAGGCGCGAGTGATGTTGTTCTTAGTGGATCTCGAAAGTACACGCGAACTGCCTGCAGGACTCTGACTGTCAATCCGAGGGAATTGGGAATCCAGGAATCCTGCGTACCCGATGACGCAGCGCATGACAAGGCATCGCCTGTAGCTCTAATTCCATAAGGCGCCAACAACTTCAAGTTGACCTAAACAGTCATGAAAGACCTCGCAAAGACAGTCTTTGATCCCGCATACATTTGGAAAGCGCTATAACAACTTCAGATTCCTCGAACATCATGACAAAAATCACCCGTCAGCCGGTCAGCGCAAGTACCGATTTTTGCCAACGTAGGACAAGGTTGTAAGGTCGGGCACGATCTGGCATTAAGCAAATTGATCGTGGATTCCAGCTTCGACGGCAATGACGTGACTGGCGCTAACCGAATTCGTGATTGCTCTCGAGAACGGCCATGAGGAGTTGCAGCATAATGAGAAAAATACTGCTCGTCGCGGTATGGGCAATAGCTTTTGCCTATGTTGAGTCTGCGGTGGTAAATTATCTTAGGGCTCTATATTACCCGTTGGAGAACGGCGGGTTTCAGTTTCCTCTCCAGACATGGGATCAACTCAGGCAAATGGGGGCCGAACACGTTGGACGACTCGTCATTGAACTCGGTAGGGAATGCGCTACTGTGGTAATGCTAGTCGCGGTGGGAATGATCGCCGGGAAAAATTCACGGGAGGCATGGGCGCATTTCATGATAGCCTTTGGGGTATGGGACATCTTTTACTACGTCTGGCTCAAGGTGCTCCTGGACTGGCCTGCGAGTGTAATGACATGGGACCTGCTATTCTTAGTTCCTGTACCATGGGTAGCCCCGGTCCTGGCGCCTGTGATTGTTTCTATTTTTCTTATTAGTTCTGGTTTGATCGTCTTGTGGTTTGAGGGAAAAAACACACCTTTATCCCTGGGATGGGTAGAGTGGGGATGTGTTTCTGCGGGAGGTCTCGTTGTGATCATTTCGTTTTGTTGGGATGCAGAGATTATCTTAGCAGGCGGATTACCTCAGGAATTCCGATGGAGTATATTTGTGTCGGGGCTGGCCATCTCAGTTATTACGTTTGCTCGGGGCATTTATCGCAGCCTCAAATGATTCTGGAGCCGGGATACGAGTTTCGTTCTTGACGCTCGTCTATAAGACTGCTTCATACAAGGAGAACAGAAAAACAGTGAAGATCATGCACACTAGGGACGGCTTCCAAAGATACTTGTAGCCTCCGACTAAATCGGATTGAAAGTATTCTTTGTTGACGAGCATGCAAAGATGAACAGGAGACAGTATCATCCCCACAAAACCAAAACCGTAGGCCAAGAGCGAATATGCATAAGGTGAACATCCCGGAGGGATCAGGCTCACTACAAGTGGAAATGCTGCGCCGACGAACCCCATTGATATGCCAGTTACCATACCAGCGATGAATGGCAATACGGCTACAATGACTAAGGAGGGAATGTTACATGCCGCCAGTTCTCCTTTTAGCATCTCAATGACTTTCGATTCCGTCAGAATGCCTTTGAATGACATGATGCCCACGATAATTAGCAACATGTACAACACTTGTTGATTAAATAACGCAGCGGCTAGCTTACTTACCCCAACTCTGTTGCTCACTATGATTGAAGTAATTGCAGCCAAGAGGCTGAAGACGAAATTCAAATTTGCCGGCCACAATTGTTCTATATGAAACACCGATACAGCTATCAAACGCAACGAATGGAGGAAAAACATTCCTCCAATAACGATGATTATCGGGAGCACCTCACGCACAAACTGGCCAACGGATCTGCTCCATGACCTATCATGATGGGATCTGGGGACCGATAGCCCCCAAAGGATAAACATGCCGCCGCCGAGCAAGGCTCCAATGGTTAGAGGCGATTGAGAAAGGCTGAACTTCCATTCTTCTACACCCAGTAAGGAGACTGCCAGTATGACACCTGGATACAGGGGCCACCAAAATTCGACTACGTGCCTGAACCAATAATTAATAGCTGCCTTAAGCTCCCGCGGCGCTGAGTTTTCAGATAATATAACGGCAACCATGGGCGCTGAAAAAGCTGCTCCTCCCGGCATGGGCAGCAGGCCTATGAGGGCGGGAAGGGCGACTAGGGTAAACTTGGCGCCGGGAGATACTTGGCGGAAGACTTCGACTATACGCTCCAGCCGTCCACTTTTTCCCAATAGTTCGCTTAGAGTCAAGATAAGGGCTAGAGTCAGCATAAGCCAAACGGATTGAGAGGAACTCGAAAAATCCCACATGAGAAGACCCACGGTCGAAGAGTCCATCCCCATCCACAACCCTATGATAATAGCTCCAATAATTAGCCCGACGTAAAGGGGCAAAAATTTTCCGAGAAAAAGGATTATGCCAAAGGTCGAAAAAATCTTGATGAGGGCTGGTACATGGTAGAAATCCACCGGATATCCCTAAGCAGGCCTTCATGAATTGAGGGATGGCGCGTCTGAAAGCAAGGCCTTGTTATCGCGTGGGTAGTAAGACTTATCCGCAAGGGCAAACATGGGCATCTCCTCACGGGGTGTCGTCAGGATACTTCTCTATAACAAGGTGTCCACTTTGCGTCCAGCGACATGAGCAGCCACCACCTGCAACCATCGTATTATGTCAAGCTCGCACGCGTGGTGATCGTCCGCCATAGACGGCGCGCTGCATTCTTCAAATACGCTTTGGGAGGTTACCAAACAAACCGGCCATCCTGGAACATGGTGGAAGGAGCCGCCACTGTCATTTGCTCGGTACACCATGAAACACTCTTCGTCACACCAAATCCGGTAACAAATTCCTTGATGCTCCAAGGATAGTATTTCGCCAAATACCCTGCGGTCGTTAAAGAAGCGTTTGATCGCATTGAACGTTTCGTGAGGGGTGTCACCTAGACGTACCCTCAGCTCTCCCAAAGATAAACTTTGACTTGCCTCGGCCATTTTAAGCCCCTCTCGCAGGCATAACAGCGCATGTTTTGTCTCAACCAAGTCCATCCGTTAATAAATACAGCAACATGCCGTGGTAGTTCAATCTTGCGAATTTAAGGCCCTGACCTCTCTCTTGGGCTTAGCCCGCGAATGGCGTAGATTTGCAGCCAATATGATTATCCGTCAAAGGAGGCAAAATGGGCGTTGTACCGGGCCCAGAAATCCTCCAACGTAAAACAATGGCATTGTGTGCCAGAGCATTCCACGCTAAAACTGGCGCTAATAACCCCCATTTTGCTAGACTCGAGAAAATCACGACCAGCCTTCAGTCCCTTGATGAAGCCGGCGCGAAAAGCGTCGCCTGCGCCAGTCGGATCGACGGCCTTAATGCCCGTCACTGCTGGGATCATAAATTCGTCGTCTCCAGTTGTTAGTGAGCAACCCTTTTCGCCGAGGGTGGTGACCATGGCGTTCGTTCGCCTCAAAAGCTGCTGTTTGTCCTCACCTGTTATCCGCATGACCATTTCAAGCTCGTAATCATTAGAGATGAAAACGTGTGAGCCTGTAATCATGTGAAGGAGTTTCTCTTTGGAGAGAGCGGGGATAGATTGCCCTGGATCGCAGATGTAAGGGATGTTTTTTCGCCTATAGATAGTGGCAAAGTCCACCATATCTTGAAGGTTGCCAGGAGCTACTATAGCAAGCGCGGCGTTGGCGTCCATGCCGTCAACTACATAACGGCATTGGTAGCGCATGGCGCCTGGATTGAAACCTGTGATCTGGTTATCGGACCTGTCCGTGGTTATGTACGCCCCTGCTGTGAGTTCATCTTCGATGACGCGAATTCCTTCCAAAGATAGGCCCAGATTTTCAAGCCACCTGGCATACGTCTCGAAGTCTTTTCCGGCGCACGCTAGGACAAGAGGTTTTTCTCCTAGCAGCGTCAGGTTATACGCGATGTTGCCTGCAGTCCCTCCAAACTGTTCCTTTACTCCATTGACTATGAAACAAACATTTAGGATGTGAATTTTGTCGGGTAAGATATGGTCTGCAAAGTTTTCGGGAAAATCCATGATCCGGTCATACGCCAACGACCCCGAAACAAGTATTTTCATGGCAAAGCTCCAACCTCATCCAAAATAACGTCTTAACAATTTGAAAGGAGAATAGAAAATGCCCTCCCTGGTGTCAAGCATTGCTTTGGGTTTCAACTTTTTCAGGTAACCCACTTGCTGCCGACGCTTTGTTCCTACGAAGTTTTTGCATCAACACATACAGAGATGGAGTAAAAAATATTCCAAGGCTTGTGACGCCGATCATGCCAGCAAAAACCACGATCCCCACCGAGCGGCGGCTCACCGCGCCCGCTCCGGATGCCGTTACTAGAGGGAGAACCCCCAATATGAAAGCCAACGAGGTCATGATAATAGGTCGAAAACGCAGCCTTGAACCCTCAACGGCAGCCTCTATGACGCTTACTCCCTTGGCGCGGGCGTCGCGGGCAAACTCTACTATTAAAATGGCATTCTTTGCAGCCAATCCCACCAGGAGTACCAACCCAACCTGTGTATAGATGTTGTTATCCATGCTTGTGAAGAGAAGGCCAACGGAAGCGCCCAAGGCAGCTAAGGGCACTATCATAACCACGGCAAGAGGGTCGGCCCAGCTCTCGTACAATCCTGCTAATATTAGTATAATGACGATAACGGCCGCAAGAAAAGTGACAGCGCCCTTACCAGCAGCCTTTTTCTCCTGGTAGGCCATGTTGGTCCATTCAAACGAAATTCCTCTGGGCAGCAGCTTTTGAGCCAACTGCTCCATGATGCCTATGGCTTGTCCGGAGCTGTATCCATGCGCATTTTGTCCAAGGACTTTAACAGTCGGAAACAAGTTATATCTGTCCACCCGCATGGGGCCCACTTCGTAACGCATGTCTAGCAATGTCCCCAGCGGTATCATTTCGCCGGTCGAGCTTCGTACAAACAACTGGGAAATATCTTTGGGGGACCTTCGGAAACGACTCTCTGCCTGCACTCTGACCTGCCACGTTCTACTAAATTTGTTGAAGTCGTTCACATAAGTGGATCCTAAGTAGGCCTGCAATGTATTAAACACGCTCTGAAGCGGCACTTTGAGGGCGAGTACCTTAGCGCGGTCGATGTCGAGGAAGATATCAGGGTAAGAAGCTCGAAATGTACTGACCACTGACTGCAGTTCTGGTCTCTTTAAGGCAGCCAGCGATAATTCTGTTCCCGATTGCTCCAAAGCGTGGAAACCCAAGTCGCCTCTATCCAGCAGCTGCATCTCAAAGCCTCCGCCGGTGCCCAGACCAATGATGGGAGGCAAAGTAAAGGGGAATATCATCCCTTCATAAATCTTCTTAAACTTGGCTGCGAATTCAGCCATAATGACCTCTCGGGTCCGTCCCTTGGCCAAGCGTTCGTCCCACGGCTTCAGTGGAACGAATATGGTGGCAAGGTTGGACCGAGCTGCGTCAATCATTGAATAGCCAGCCAAAGCGCCCCACGCCATCACCCCCTCAGTCTCTTGGATAGCTTTGCCTGCCTCCAGCACAGTGTTGTAAGTCCTATTCAAAGTGGCACCGTCGGGCATCTGGACATTCACGATGACCAATCCGTCATCTTCCAAGGGCAGGAAACCCGTAGGCACTTTCTGGTAAACGAAGCTGGTGATCCCCAACAAGCCGACGAAAAGGATCATCATGATGGCAATCCGACGCACACCCAATGACACAACACGCGAATACAAATTTGTGGCACTGGTGAACGAATTGTTAAAGACTTTGAAAAACTTGTTTGTTGCCTCGTGACGCGGCCTTAACAACAAGGCACAGAGAGCGGGACTCAAGGTCAGAGCATTCAGTGCACTGAAAAACATAGTGATGGCGATAGTGAGAGAGAATTGACGGAAGATTTGACCCGTGATTCCACCCATGAACGCAGGCGGTACGAATACGGCCATAAGGACCAGCGTAATGCCAATGATCGCTCCGCTGACCTCTTCCATTGATTTGATGGCGGCTTCTTTGGGGCTCAGGCCGGATTCTTCCATGACGCGTTCGACGTTTTCTACCACCACTATGGCATCATCCACGACCAGACCAATGGCAAGAACAAGGCCAAACAGCGTCACCATATTTATGGAAAATCCCATCAAGGCCATTACAGAGAAAGTCCCAATCAAAGCAACTGGAATTGTGATCATTGGGATCAAAGTTGCGCGCCAATTTTGAAGAAATACAAAGACAACGATGACCACAAGCACGAACGCTTCGAAAAGGGTCTTGATCACTTCATGAATAGAGGCATTGACAAAGTCCGCAATCTTGTAGATGACTCGACATTCCATCCCTTCAGGGAATGCTTTCCTCATTTCATCCAAGGTCTTGAGGAACTGTGCCGTAACCTGCATGGCATTTGACCCAGGGGACTGATAGACAACCAAGGTCGAGGCTGGCTTGCCATTGAAAAGAGACGCAAAGTCGTATGCTTTTCCCCCGAGTTCCACTCTCCCCATATCCTTGACCCGTATAGCCCGCGTACCCTCCCCGGTTTTTATTATCACATCCTCAAATTCTTCCACTGTGGTGAGACGACCTAATGTATTCACATTGAGTTGATAGACCTGATCTTTTGGGACCGGCGCCTGTCCGAGCTGGCCGGCTGCTACCTGAACGTTTTGCTGACGCAGCGCGTTGACAACGTCATCCACCGTTAGCTTACGTGCCCTCAGTTTCTCCGGATCCAGCCACAACCTCATGGCGTAGTCTTTCGTAGGAAATACAGAAATACTCCCTACGCCAGGTATCCTACTCAAGGCATCCTTCATGTTTATCGTGACATAATTGGTCAGAAAGAGATCGTCGTATCGACCATCGGGCGAGAAAACGCTCAAAATAAGAATGAGGGCTGACGATACTTTCTGGGTCGTCACGCCCTGTCGCTGGACATCCTCCGGCAATTGCGCCAACGCCGCAGTCACCCGATTTTGAGTCAAAACAGTATCCATGTCTATGTTCGTGCCGAGTTCAAATGTCACATTGAGCGTGTATGACCCGTCGGCAGCGCTTTGACTGGACATATAGAGCATACCATCAACGCCGTTAACCTGCTGTTCAATTGGAGCGGCCACCGTGTCGGCTATGACCCGAGGGTCTGCACCAGGATATGACGCCACCACCTGCACCACAGGCGGGACGATATCCGGATATTGGGAGATAGGGAGCGTGAAGATAGACAGCCCACCGGCAAAGACGATGAGCAACGACACGACTGACGCCAGGACAGGCCTCTCGATGAAAAAGCGACTAAACATGACGTTCCTTTATTTATTTCCCGAGGGAGAACTGGACTGATTGAATTCGCCAAGGTCAGGAGAAATTGACGATTCCTTAGGGGTGACTTTTAGGCCCGGACGCGCCCTCTGTATAGCATTCACTACCACCCATTCGTCTTTTGAAAGCCCGTCTTCAATGGCCCTGAGGGTCCCTTCGAGCTGCCCTGTCTTCACAAGCCTTTGTTCTACGATATGGTCCTGATTCACTACGAACACGTACCGTCCAGCTTGGCTGATACCAACCGCAAGCTCCGGTATGAGTAGCGCCTTTTTTAGGTCTATGGGCACGCGTACTCGCCCGAAAAGACCTGCTACTAACAGATTCTTCTCATTGGGAAAGATTCCCCGAACTCTCAACGTACCGGTGTTGACATCAATCCGCGATTCGGCAAAATCGATCTTGCCTTCGTGCGGAAAACCCTTTTCATCAGCGAGTTGAAGAAAAACCGGCGCCTTTTCCGCTGCCGCCTGTTCCTGAACACGCGGGTACTTTCGAAGCAGCATCAGAACGTCACGCTCGCTGACGTCAAAATATGCATACACTGAGGTGTCGTTGACGATTTCAGTCAGTAAAGTCTTTTCACGAGCTCCGACAAGATTCCCTATATCTACGTAATTCCTACTGACCCTTCCATCTATGGGCGAGGTGACCGTGGTGTATGCAAGGTCGAGTCTTGCCTTTTCCACTTGCGCTTGGGCAATACCAACTTGAGCTGAAGCAACGGACTCGTCTGCATTCTGGATGTCGTACTGCAGTTGACTAATAGAAGCTGTGGCCAGGAGCTGTTCAGCCCTCTTCAGATTGGCTCGCTTGAGTGCGAGTTCGGCTTCTCGGCCCTTTAACGATGCTTCTGCCAAATCCACCTGCGCCTGGAAAGGCCGCTTGTCTATAAGAAACAACAAATCGCCCGCCTTTACTTGGCTACCCGGCGTGAAATGCATGCTTTCCAACCAACCTTCGACTCTGGCCCTTATTTCTACGAATTCTAAGGCAGCGGTGGTCCCTGTAAACTCTAGATACTGCGTGACTTCATGCTCTAAAGGTCGGCTAACTACAACCTCTGGAGGCTGCGGCTCAACCTGCGTGGATTTTTTTTTGTCGCATCCAGTCAAAGCGACGAGGATCAGTAAGAAAAGCGTTGAGACGGCAAGCGATTTTTTTGGGATCATGAGAGAGACTCCTACCTAGGCACTGGGTATGACCGACGAGGCGTACGCAAACAATGATCAGTTTTCAAAGCATAATCAAGAAAAAAATGCCATACAGACCACTATTATTCAAGGCTTACGGCACGGTTTCATTGTGTTTCGCACAGTCAATAGACATGCTGTTACGTCATTGACATCGTTACTCGGAATCATTAAGTTAAACTAGCAAGTTAGCTCTGCTAAATCCTGCCAGTATTGTTCTGCTGCGAGGTTATTAGATGCGAATCATCAATATGGATCATGTTGGTGCGTCTCCCATTCTGCCGGAAGTCATGGAAGCTATGAGGCCTTTTTTGACGGATAAGTATGGCAACCCTTCAAGCATGCACAGCGTAGGGGAGACAGTAACGGACGCCCTGGATGAGGCGAGAGATAACGTGGCGAAATTGATCAACGCCAGAGATACTGACATCGTATTCACTTCCGGAGGCACTGAATCAAACAACTGGGCTCTAAAAGGAGTTGTTCAAGCGAATCGCTCCAAAGGAAACCACATTATTATCTCGTCCGTAGAACATTTTTCTATCATGCACGCGGCAAAAGCCTTGGAGACCCAAGGAATTGATGTGACGAGGCTTCCCGTTGACAAGTATGGTATGGTTGATCCACAGGATGTGGAAAAGTCTATCACCCCCAAAACTATTCTCATCTCGGTGATGCATGCCAACAATGAAATAGGGGCTATTGAGCCGGTTGTGGAGATCGGCCGTATCGCAAGGTCGAGGGGCATAACCTTCCACACTGATGCGGTTGCCACGGCGGGAGTTATCCCTGTTAACGTGGAGGACCTCAACGTGGACCTACTCTCCGTCGCAGCAAATCCATTTTATGGTCCCTTGGGGGTCGGCGCGCTCTACGTGCGCAAAGGGACCAAGATATCCCCTCTCATAGATGGCGGTATTCAGGAGGGCGGGATGCGCGCAGGCACTGAGAATGTCTTGGGCATAGTGGGTATGGGCAAGGCCGCCGAAATAGCCCTCAAGGAGATGGAGGCCCGAATCAATCACGTCGTCCCGTTGAGAGATAGGCTGATTAAAGAACTGCCCGCAGCAATAGAAGACGTAGTGCTGGTCGGCCACCCCACAAATCGTCTGCCGGGAAACGTGAGCGTCCTGGTCCGGTATGTGGAGGGCGAATCTATGCTTCTCTTCTTGGACATGGAAGGAGTAGAAATTGCCAGCGGTTCCGCATGCATATCAAGGTCATTAAAAGTATCACATGTGATGCTCGCGATGGGCATTGATGCTGGCAGCGCACAAGGCTCGCTTCTATTTACTATGGGAAAAGACAATACCGATGGGGACATCGATGATGTCTTGAGAATTCTGCCGCCCATCGTGCAGAGATTGCGGGACATGTCGCCACTCTACAAGAAGACCTCACGGCTTAATAAGATGGTCGGCTAACGAAATAAAAGCAGCGTAAGATGAGTAAGAGTGTTCGAGAAACGATACTAAGGGACCAGCGTCGAAACCGCGCTGATTCCTCGACAAATACAAAGGGGGTGTAATTTCGGAATGTATAACGAAATCGTAATGGATCATTTCACCAATCCGCGCAACGTAGGCGAGATACCGGACGCCGACGGAATAGGCGAAGTCGGCAACCCTGCCTGCGGCGATATCATGGCCTTCTATATCAAGGTAAAGAACGATATCCTGGAAGACGTCAAATTCAAGACGTTCGGCTGCGGGGCAGCAATTGCCGTTTCCAGTATGGTCAGCGAAATGGCCAAAGGAAAAACCCTGGATGAGGCCATGAAGATCACAAATAAATCCGTGATCGAAGCGCTGGACGGACTGCCTAAGAAAAAACACCATTGTTCAAATTTGGGCGCAGACGCCTTACATCGAGCCATTGAGGACTACCGAGCCAAACAAAAAGGGAACGAATTCGAGAAACCTGTTGACGGACCGGAAGTCTGCTCATGTCCTGTATGCGACGTGGAGGACCTGGAAGAAGCGCCATATTGTGCCACGAAATGTGAACGACAGCCTAAATAGATCCTTGATCATTAGTCACAATGCGTACGGGCGCTTCAACAATCGAGGCGCCCTTCTGATCCTCACCAATCTGCTGTAATCTGGAAAGATGTTTTATGAGCGATCAGCAAGATTCACTCACTCAGGCGTCTCAGATGATATTGTTTCCAGTATTATGGCAATCTTAGAGAGATGTTGGAGTAATAGTATTTCCCAAGAGACCTGGCAGAGTCGAAAACTGTTCGAGTTTACTGTTGTGGCCATTCGGGTGGCCTCGAGTATGTTGGCCCTTTATCTTATTCACGCTTCAGGTCATGCCTTGTCATGCCCGATGTGATCAGGGATCCAGTAGTCCTGGGTTGCCAGTTTCACGGCAATGACAGATGAACTCACGCATGCATTACGCGTTTACTTTCAGAAATCGCTATACAAAATGTGCCATGCAAGACTGGCTATGAATGAGCTGAGACTGCCGTGTCATTGTAGGTGCGTTACAACAACAAATTAGCGCTCTTATCGTTGGGAGTTAAGTGAAGCAATCTTGTTAGGCACCTTGGCAAAGGATTAAGTCGCGCAATCTTCCCGGTACGCATCCATGACCCGTTTCAAAGGAACTTATTGTCTCCACTCATTTGAGTGCGGCTGCAAACTCAGATAGGTCTCTGTTTACCTGAACTTCCTTGCCCTTGGCCGGTTGACCCTACTGAGGGACTCACGTAGAATAAAAGCCATGGACCAAATCATTCTGCCGCTTCATACTAGGCCTCTCTTCCGATTCGATAATCTAGTAGTTCACGAGGGAAATGAGCTTGCAGTATCAACCATCACCACGGTTTATTTGCAGAAGGATAGAGGGCTGCCAAATCTTTTTCTCTACGGTCCGAGCTGTACTGGTAAAACCCATGTTCTCGCGGCCCTCGCAGAGGCTCTGCGACCCCGCCTGGCTGTGGAATTCTTTTCGGGTCATCATAATACCGTGCCATGCACCAAAGGAGACTCCGATAAGTCACACGATGAGACGAAGCTCATCATCCGGGACGAGCAACCGATCACTGCATTTATCATTGACGACGTTCACGAGATAGCGGCCGAATATGCAGCGGCCTTGTGGAATATATCCAACAAACTGACTACGGCGGGGCTTCCGTTGATCCTAAGCTCACTCGTGTCTCCTCAAGAACTTTTCGAGAAAAATCTGCATCTGCGCTCACGTGTCACATCCGGATTAGTACTCAGACTCGAGAATCCCGGTGATACCGCCCGTGTTCTGGTGCTGGACAAGATGGCGCGAGACAGAAACATAAGGCTTCCGCCGGAAGTGGGGAGATATTTGGTGAACCGCAAATCCCGTGACCTGCATGACCTAGCCTGCATCCTCGACCGTCTAGATTTTCATTCACTGACTAAGGGCCGTAGGATAACCTTGCCGTTTTTACGGGAGTTGGAAAAACAAGGTGTGTTGTAAATGTTCTTCAGCGGGTCGTCGGATTCATTCGCCTCCCTGATGCCTCAATGAGCCTCCTGAACTTCTGGGCCATACGGCATGCTTCCTTGTGGGATCGAAGTTCTTCCACAGAGTATCGCATCTTGGTGACCCAATTAGGGTGCTCAGAGGTGGTGCCAGGAAAATTCTGTTGCCTGTCGTCCAAGAAGAGGTCCTCCTGGCTTATTAGTGCAAGCAGTGAGGGCGTATGCAGCACGAAGCTCAAGACGGCGCTATGAAGATCATCCGTGGGCGTCAGAGACTCCCATGCAGAATGGGCATTCTGATCTGTAAGGAAGCCGTCCTGAAATAGCCTTTCCATCATGCGAGCCTTCTGGGTCGTTCTATACCGCCGCTGTGCCTCTGCCTGACCCTCATCGATTATCCCCATCTCTTCTCGCAACTTGATGTCCTGATTTGACCAAAAACCCGCCAAGGTTGGTAAGTCATGGGTACTGATAGAAACCAGGGCTGTCTTAGGATAGTTTGTGAAGGGGATGTAATTTCCTCGATCGTCCTGTTCAAAATAGAACAGCCTGTAAGAGAACATCCCTTTTCTCATAAGCCTTTCTCTGAACCCTTCAGGCAAGGTCCCTAAGTCCTCGCCTATGATCATTGCTTTGTTGCGATGGCTCTCCAGGGCCACAAGACTCAGCAGCTCGTCTTCGTATTCTTTGACGTAGGCTCCTTCTGACGGTGTGCAACCAGCAGCGATCCAGAATAGATGATTCAACTGCATAACATGATCGATACGAAGCGCGCCGCCATAGGAACAGTTCGCTTCCAGATTCTTGAGGAAGAGGTTGTAGCCAGACTGCCTCATAGCATCTCTGTTGGGAGGGGGGACCCCCCAGTTCTGGCCTCGGGGAGAGAATGAATCAGGGGGCGCCCCAATAGTGAAACCATCATGAAACAGATTTTGCCACGCCCAGTAGTCAGCTCCATTGGAATCTACTGCCAACGCCAGATCGTTATACAATCCTATTATCATGCCCTTGGCTAAGGCATACTCTTGGACGCCGCTAAGCTGAAGATGTAATTGCCATTGAACGTACATCCAGAACAGCATCTTTTCTTGATTTTCTCTTTCGAAATTCTTTACAGAATCGCCTTCTGGGTCGTGATACGCTGTAGGCCAATTCCTCCAACTACAGAAACGTGGGGACTGCTCAACGAAATGTTCTTGCAGGGCGCAAAACAGAGCAAATCGCCGCAGATATTGATCTTGAGATTGTCTAAACTCCTCAAACTGCTCCCATCGTTCGTTGCATCGATGACCGCGGGCGTTGTTTTCGAGAAATGTTCGGAACGACTCTTTCAAAACAATGATTTTGAGGGCGGCGACTTCCTCGTAATCGAGGTGCTCTCGATTCCTCAGCTGGCAGATAAGGCTCTGATTGGTTGGCAAGCTAGCAATAATCCTCGCCTTTTCAGATTCATTGAAATCCTCGATCGCAGAAACGTCCAGGTACACGTAATTGGGATACAAGCGACTCGATGGAAGGTACGGGCTGGTATTGAAGGGACTCTTATTGAAAATAGCATGCAGCGGTTGCAGCCCGACAAAATCTGCACCGAGGTCATCCGCTGCCCAGTCAATTATGCGCTTAAGGTCGGAGAAATCCCCGATGCCCCAATTTGCTTGGGATCGGATTCCATACAACGCCAAAGCGATGCCTGCGACCCTTGCCCCATTCGCTATCTCGGGGGGCTGATAACAGGTCTCGGGGCAGACCAGCCAATTCAAATCCTTCGAAAGGGTGCTTCCTGGAAACTCAGCAGTCAGACGAAATCTGTAACGTCCCTTTTTGAGGCCCTTTGGGAAAGGGACCCTAATCGTGGTCTCCTTAATGAAAGAAGACGTCTTAGTTGAAACGCGCGTTTCGTCTATGATCTCCTGGAGAGGTTCCACGGCGTCAGAGCTCTCTTTTACTGTTAGAAGGCCCTTATGAACTCCGTCTCTGAAAATGTCTAGTTCATGCTGCAAGGTTATTGAAAGCTCGTCTGGGGGATTTTCACTTGACGTCACAAGGGTTTCCGGCCCTTCATGAAACAAATCTTCTCGAAGACATACTCCTTTTTGCTGCAAAACGCGCAAGAGGGCTGGTAGATCTGGATAATGCATGCGGCCTTCTGTGTCCTTGTACGCGGGCTCGACGCCAAATGTTTCAAGAAGGTACTCGAGAAAAGTAAGACTGGACTTCAATGTTCTTTTCCTCCGGACCTGTCCAAGGCCGAGATATTTTAGCAGCGTTCATGTTTATGGAAGATAAGTCGTATCCCATGCGAATTGTGATTCTCATCGACCATGGTGTGCGCCGCAAAGTCAATGGGGCGCGTGATTTTTCATTGACTCTTACATGTTGTAGCAAGTAATCATATTCAAGGGAACCTGTATTTCCCTCTGCCGTATAGTTTAAGATTGATAGTAGGCGAGGAAGGATCCCGTCTGATGCGAATCCAATGACCCATCATATAATTACACGGAGATTGTGAATGGACTACAGGCTCACAGACGAACAACGATTGATCCGAAAGGCTGCCCGGGACTTTGCCGCCAAAGAACTAATGCCCAATGTCAGGGAGTGGGAGGAGACCGCAACATTCAGTCGAAAGACCTTCGATAAGATGGGCGAGTTGGACTTCACGGGGTTGTATGTACCGGAGGATTATGGAGGAACCGGCGTCGGCCGTCTGACCGCAGCCATAATATTTGAGGAACTGGCCAAAGGGTGCTTTGCCACTGCAGTGTACTTGAGCGTTCACAACATGGTCACCAATTTAATTTATCAATATGGCGGCGAGGCTCAGCGCAAGAAATGGGTTCCTCCTCTCGCGCGTGGCGAAAAGCTAGGGGCCTACTCCCTCACCGAGGCCGAGGCAGGCTCTGATGCAGCGGCATTGACAACCTCCGCAGTAAAGACGGATGGGGGCTACATCGTAAACGGGACGAAACTGTATGTGACGAGCGGGGAGGTTGCCGACATTTATGCCGTTATGGTCCGCACAGATGAAGGTCAGAAACAAAAGGGCATCAGCGCAATCATAGTGGAAAAGGGGACGCCGGGGTTTACGTTTGGTCCTCATGAACCAAAAATGGGACTTAATGCAAGCCCTACCACGGAATTGCACTTTCAAGACTGCTTTATTCCCGCTGATAACTTGCTTGGCGAACAGGGCCGTGGCCTAAACATGGCATTGACAGCCCTAAATGGCGGGAGGATAAGCATAGGGGCCTGCGCGACGGGTCTGGCTCAGCAGGCGCTTGACTACGCCATGGGTTACGCGCACAAGAGACAGCAGTTCGGGAAGTCCGTTATTTCCTTTCAAGGGATTCAGTTTCTCGTTGCTGATATGGCGACGGAGATAGAAGCAGCGCGCTTGATGATCTACCGCGCAGCCTGGCTCATGGATCAAGGCGAACCGAGTGTCATAGAGGCGGCTATGGGGAAACGGTTCGCGACGGATACGGCCATGAGGGTAACAACAGATGCGGTGCAGCTACTTGGCGGATACGGGTACATGAAATCATATCCTGTGGAAATGTATATGCGCTTTGCAAAGATTTCCCAGATATTCGAAGGCACTAACCAGATTCAGCGAGTCGTCATCGCAAGGGAGTTGGCCAAGTACAAGGGCGGAAAAAGACCTGACACATATTGAAAGGACTCGATGAAACTTGTTGACTAGGTTGCAATACTTGAAAGTTAGACGCGATAGGGAGAGTTTCTTCGCCCAAGCGCGCGATCCCGTTAGTAGAACATGTCATTGTGCACAGGAGAAGCTTTATGGCTAAGAAAGCTGGGAAAAGCGAGAGTGCCGGGGACCGGATTCGAGAGATGAGAAGAAAACTCAACCTCGACATAAATCAACTTGCAGACAAGACTGGATTCACCGCCGAGTACCTCCAGGAAATAGAAGCCAACGCCGTTGCTCCGCCGGTAGGGACTCTCATACAGATTTCTAGGGCGTTATCGGTGGATTCGGCCGCGCTCCTGGCCGAAGAAAGAAAAGAGGAGCGGCGTCGAAGCTACCGGAAACGGACCAAGTCTTATTCATATAGGAATTTGACCCCTGACGCTGAGGATAAACATCTGTGGGCGTACCTTGTAACGCTCGACCCAGGGAAGGCCCATGAAATGGTAGAATACAAGCACCCGGGAGAAGAATTCGTATATGTTTTGGAAGGGAAAGTCGAAATTCAAGTGGGCGAGAAGGTCAACCAGTTGAAGAGAGGGGCGACGCTGCATTTCAACTCAAGTATGTCTCATAATTTGAGAAATCTCAGCGCGAAAAAGTCTCAGCTCATAGTAGTTGTGTACACTCCTTGATCAATAGGTCCGACGAGTCTGTGGACAAGTTTCTGGAGGGTCTAGAAAGTACTTTCGGATCTCTCTCAGACTTTTCCAGATGGGAGAACACCATAGAGATTGCTAAGTCGCTGCAGGCTCCTCGCAATGACGGCATACCGGTCCGCGTTATTGAGAGCGAAACGAAGGAATCGGGTCATTAATTTTGGCAACAGGCATATAATAGACGGAGTAACGCGGGGCAGCGACACGGGAACTTTCAGCGTTGTGGTTTGTCTATATGGTCAGGGTTATGTGATGAGGGACGTGCAACTTACCAGCGCCAGAGCGCACGGGGATGTGCCCCAATGTAGAAAGGTAAGTGGCAGCCTAATGAACGCGATAACCCATATCCATACCTCCTTTCACGCCCCGAGCCCCCTCTCGGGGCTTTTTTTTTGCGAAACTGTCTGGTAAGGTACAAGGATACCGACAGAATTGCCCGATGAGACGCGTCCCTTTCCAGCAGTATTGTGAACTGCGAGGCCTTCGTCGTCTCCCCGCATAGAGCACGCTACGGCGAAGTAGGGGCTGGTGTCATTGCTGCCAAGGGAGGCGTTTTGGCTAAAAGTTTTGGAGGGGGTTCGGGTTGTTTCGCAATTAGTCAGGCGTACCTGTTCAGGGGTTTAACGATCGTCATTTAAGAGGTGTTCGGTGTGTCAGGGTATTTCTCGTAACCCCATCGAAGGCCGTCCGGGAAAACAACGACTCAAAACACCGTTACGTAAGGCCACGCTGTGGTTGGGGTGACTATGCATAGGACGGCAGAATGTAGGAGGAAACATGAAATTGAATGGCAAAGCGGCTGTGGTAACCGGCAGCAGCCGTGGAGTGGGAAGGAATGTGGCTTTGGCTTTTGCTGACGAAGGAGCTGACGTCCTGGTCAATTACACCTCGAACGAGTCCGCGGCTCAAGAGGTTGTTGACCGAATAGTTGCCATGGGGCGAAAATCTGTGTCTGTACGTGCTGACGTTGCTTCTAAGGCGGATGTAGAGGAGATGATGCGTACGGCCAAAGACGCCTTCGGACATTTGGAGATCCTCGTCAACAACGCCGGCTTCACCAGGCCGGCCATGCTGCTCAAAATGAGCGAAGAACAATGGGATCAGGTGGTTGATGCACATCTCAAAGGAACCTTTCTATGTACGCAGGCAGCGGCAAAATATTTCCAGGAACAGAAATATGGTAAGATAATCAATGTGAGTTCCGTGGCCGGGCTAGTGGGAACCGTGGGTCAGGTAAATTACTCTGCCGCCAAGGGGGGCATTCTCAGTCTTACAAAGAGCGTTGCCCGGGAGCTGGCACGCTATAATGTCTGCGCAAACGTTATATCACTCGGAATAGTCGAGACAGACATGACAGAGAAGATACGGAGCGACGAAAAACTCAAGGAAATTTACATGAACCGGATATTGATGAAGCGGTTCGGAACGGCATCGGACATTAGTCCTGCGTTTGTATTCCTGGCTTCCAGTGAGTCGGATTACATAACAGGTCAAGTTCTGTGTGTGGACGGGGGTTACGGCATGATATAGGGGATAAGACTCTAACGCTGCGGAAAAAATCTTGACTTGATATCGAGCATCTGTTACAAGAAATTTACTATATAAGTATATGCGGTAGATATTTCAAAAAAGTGGTTGTAGCGTCAAAGGCGCACGGCCCCTAGCGGAAGCTCCCAATCAAGGCGCATTTATTCTGATGAATGACGGCGCATTGCTGGGGTGGTTATAGCGGCCAAACCGTTGTCAGGCAAAAAAATAGCTTGACATTCGGTGGTTGATTTGATACCAAAAATACATTCCGGGCTATATCGGATCTTTATCCGGGAATGTTTTTTACGGGTCTCCCAAACGATGGTTGGGAGGAACTGTTGAAAGGAGGATTGAGGGTATGGTTAAACGTTTAATACTTCTGAGCCTACTGGTTCTCGCGTTGTGCGGCGCTAGTGTGGTGATTACTTCCGCTGGTGGACCTGGCGGCGGTGGACAGGCATTTATGCCGCCCCCACCCATGATTCCGCCGCTGTGTGGACCCGCCCAGACAAAGTACGAAATGAAGAAGGAGGTCATCACTCCGATACCTGCTCAATTGAGAAGGGTGAGGGTGGTTGCCCCGTATCTGGCCGGTGTTGCATGGCCGCGCAAGCCTCTGGCATTCTTCACGAATCCACAGACCTTCCCAACGGCTATTCCAGTTGGTCGTTATGAATGGCTGGTACCTATTGTGTCTGAGATCAAGAATGAGCATTATGACACAGTTATGGATCCGTGCTGCAAGAGCCACAAAGTGCCTCGTTGTGTGTGGGTAAAGGCGAACTACATTAAGCAACAATGTTGTGCACCCGCGTGCGGTCCTGTTCCCATGGCGCCTCCGGCCCCCATGCCGGTCAAAGTGACGAAGTAAGGTTGCTGCGAGAGGCCAATACAGAGACAAGAAGAGTACCTCAGATATAATGAATTTTCGAAAGGAGGATTAGGGTATGGTTAAGAAGATAGGAATTCTCGGATTCATCCTGGTCGTCGTTGCGGCGGCGGGCATGGTATGGGCCGAGACATTTACGGGGTCGATCCCAGCACCTCAGCCGATGGTAGCACCAGCGGCAGCACCAGCATGTGTTGGGCCAGCATGCGCGCCCCCACCACCGCCACCAAAGGTCAAAGCGGCTCCCAAGAAACTGAGAACATCAATTCAGGTCAAGATGTCGTATCCCGAGCCGACCCCCCCACCCATGACTTGGTGCGGGCCATCGTGCGCGCCTCCTCCCATTCCGGTGGCAGTGCCAATGTGGAGATTCATCGTTCCTTGGCCGCCCTATGTGTATTACCTGCCCGTTGACTAAAAAAGGGTAACGAGCATCGAGAAAAGAGCCCCCTGGAACGGGGGCTTTTTTGTTCCTGCTCGCCGTTGCGTTCACTATGATCGTCATCCCGGCAATAGACTTGAAGAGTGGAAAATGCGTCCGACTGAGGCAAGGTCGATTTGACGACGTCACGTTTTTTAACGACGACCCTGCAGCCCAAGCAAGGATGTGGGAAGACTACGGCGCTGCGCGCATCCATGTAGTGGACCTTGATGGTTCCGCGGCGGGTTCCCCTGTGAATCGACACGTTGTGGAACGAATCGTTTCGACTGTGCGGGTGCCGGTACAACTCGGAGGGGGCATTAGGGATCGGGATACTGTGGATGCTTACCTCCAGGCGGGCGTCAGCACTGTGGTCCTTGGTACGGTGGCAGCCAGAGATAAGGAGTTGACATCAGAGCTCTTGCAAGTCTATCCCCATGAAATTGCCATAGGGATTGACGCGCGAGACGGCAGGGTTGCGGTTGATGGCTGGACCCGTATCACTGAGGTAGAGGCTGCCGCTCTGGGGAAGTCCTACGCAGCCCTCAGACCGGCCTACTTTATCTACACCGATATAAAGCGAGATGGGATGATGAAGGGCCCCAATCTGGATAGCACCCGTGAATTTGCCCTTAGCACATCTATACCCGTGATCTTGTCTGGAGGGGTTTCCACTATGGCCGATGTTAACGCGGTCGTCGGACTTGAAGACTTTGGAGTGGTGGGCATGATAATAGGAAGGGCATTGTACGACGGGAACCTGAACCTAAGAGAAGCGATAAAACTTGCCGAACGAAAGAGAAATGCTGGCTAAGAGAATAATTCCCTGTCTTGACGTCAAAGACGGAAGAGTCGTAAAGGGCGTGAATTTTGTGAATCTCTCCGACGCCGGGGATCCGGTGGAGAACGCCAAACACTACGATGCGGAAGGGGCTGACGAGCTGGTATTCCTGGATATAACAGCATCTCACCAGAAGAGGAAAATCATTCTAGATGTGGTTGCTCGTACGGCAGAGGAAGTATTCATGCCGCTAACCGTCGGAGGAGGTATCAGGAATACGTCGGACATTAGAGAGCTTCTGAATGCTGGAGCTGACAAGGTCTCCCTCAATACCGCGGCGGTTAAAGATCCGACTGTTATCGGCGACGCGTCACAAATGTTCGGTTGCCAATGCATTGTAGTAGCCATCGATGCGAAGAGATCTCCAAACACGCCTTCAGGTTATGAGATTTCGATCCATGGTGGTCGCACCATGACAGGTATAGACTGTCTTGAATGGGCGCGAAGGGTCGAGGAGCTGGGAGCTGGGGAAATACTGCTGACCAGCATGGATGCCGATGGGACCAAGAATGGTTATGATATACCGATGACGCGGGCAGTGACCTCCATTGCGGGTATTCCAGTGATTGCCTCAGGGGGAGCAGGTGCCAAGGAACACCTGAGAGATGCCGTACTGCTGGCAAACGCAGATGCTGTTCTCGCTGCGTCAATCTTTCACTACCGCGAGATACCAATAAGAGAAGTGAAACGCTATCTCGCTAAAGAAGGTATCCCTGTAAGGCTTTGACTTTCTGCTGGATCCTTCTTTGGCGGACGGAAAGCGTTGTGCGGGGTCCGACGTCAGTCTAGGGAAGGGGAAACTCCCGTTGGAGAGAGAAGTGTGCTACTAGGATCGAGGCTATTCTCACGTGTACGTATTATTGGCAACACAATGAGCTGACCTTGCCGTGCCCTATCTGCCCCTTCACGGTTAAGATAGCATGTAGCTTGTGACTGCAAACGAAGCGACGTGGTATAGTCCATATCGTGGCAACGAAGATAGTCTTCCCAGACCATTATGTCCAGCGAACTTGGCTCCTATGAATATAAGAGATGAGAGTTTACGGGCCCTGGATTTAGGCGCAGTATTAGCTGAGGTGTCTCGACACGCTCGTTCAAAGCCGGGAAAAGAAAGTGTACGCCGGTCCAGCCCCTTAGAGAATTTTCAAGAGGTACAGTACAACCTAGGTCTTGTTAAGGAGCTCAAAGAGTCTGTAACTATTGATGGTCTCATCGACTTCCATGGATTGATACCTATTGAAGGTCTCCTCCAGAGCCTTGATAATCCCCTCACGATCTTAGAACCGGAAGAACTCCTAGCTATCCGCGATCTACTGTCGCTTGCAAGTAGTACGTTCGATTACTTGGATCAACTGGACGAACGGTTCGAGAGACTCAAAGCTTTCCAAGGTCCATTGGAAATTCTCGGCGATCTTCGGGCAAAGATCGACCGCAGTATAGATGAGAACGGTCAGGTACGCATGGATGCCAGCCCTGAACTTATTCTCATTGGAGACCGTCTGAGAGAGGCCAGAGAAACCATCAGAAGACGGCTTGAGGCATTTGTTCGCGACAGAAACCTTACGGACGTCGTGCAAGAGGACTACGTCACTTTGAGAAATGATCGATACGTCATACTGCTGAAGCCTAATTTTCGAGGAAAACTTGACGGCATAATTCATGATCATTCTCGCAGTGGCTCATCCGTGTATGTCGAGCCGTTCGTCGTCGTAGAGGCAAATAACAAGGTCGCCGAATATACGGACGAGCAAAGGGCTGCTGTGAGAAGGCTCTTGATCGATCTATCAGGACGGTTACGAGAGCACAAAGAACATCTGCGAACAAATTACGAGCAGCTCGTTCGGCTCGACGCGTTGCAGGCAAGAGCTCTATACGCTTTGGCAACATCATCAATTGTTCCGGAGTTCATTGAGGAAGGTTTCAGAATCATTGGGGGTCGCCACCCTCTATTGTTGGCCGAGTCCGAGTCGGACGTCGTACCAATGGATATAATCCAAGAGGGCAAGACAAGAATTACGATTATTAGCGGAGCAAACATGGGAGGGAAAACAGTGGCCCTGAAGATGGCAGGCCTGTTTCCCCTCATGATTCTCTGCTTCCTGATGGTTCCAGCAAAAGAGGGAACTGCGATTCAGCCCTTTCGCAACATAATGGCAGACGTCGGAGATGAGCAGGACTTGCGAGAGCGTATCTCCACATTTGCAGGTCATATACTTCGTATGAAAGATATCATAGAGAGGGCCTCAGAAGGAGATTTAGTCCTTATAGATGAACTTGGAGCTGGAACGGATCCCGAGGAGGGCGCTGCCATTGGTATGGCTCTCATGGACTGTATCGCAGAAAAGGACGTACGCTGCGTTGTTACTACCCACTTGTCCCAGCTCAAGGCTTATGCCTTTGCTCATGATTATGCAACAAACGTTAGCGTCGAGTTTCATCCGATAACACATGAGCCTACATTTAGGCTCATTTACGATATCCCTGGCGAGTCGCATGCTATAGCCATGGCTGAGAAAATAGGGCTCCCGCATAATCTCTTGGATCGCGCGAGAGATTACGCGGACAGGTTTGCAGGAGGAAGCGCAAAACTTCTTAGCGATCTGAGACAGAAGATGATTGAATATGATCAACTTCAGCAGGAGCTCCAGAAGCGGCAACGCGACTTTGATAATGAACTTGCAGCGATCCGGGTGGCGAAAAACCAGATCATAGAGTCGTTCAGAGAGCGTTGCTTTATATTGATCCAAGATGCCCAGAAGCAGATTTCGGATCTCCAGAAATCTTTAAAAAAGCAGTTGCCCAGGAAAGGCGTAAATCCAAGACAAAAAATTAAGGAGTTAGCCGAACGTCTTGAGAGCGATCTCGGCGGTCCAGTAATAAGGAAAAAATCAAAGCTGGTTGCCGGAACTGTCGTTCGGATAGCCTCTCTGGGCAAACAGGGCAGGGTGACGGATGTCTCGGAAGGAGGCCTGGCCACGGTCGAGGTCGGGAAACTCAAAATCAAAGTTAAGACAAGTGATTTAGTCCAATTCGCCGAGGGACAAACTGAAAAAAAAGCTTCAAAAAAAGAAGGTACTAGAGTAGAAATCCCGAGTGCGTCACCCCAGTGGCAGGTCAAAGTTATTGGTTTGCGGGTGGATGAGGCGATCTCAGTTGTTGAAAAAGCAATTAACGATGCATTTCTCGGGGGCCTTTCGGAGCTCACCGTCATTCACGGTAGAGGCACAGGAGCTCTCAAGAGGGCAGTGCGTGAATATGCCTCTAGGCATGCCCTTGTTAAGGGATTACAGGCCGCGGATCAAACACTAGGAGGCGACGCGGTGACTGTCTTGGCACTGGCGAGTCATTGAAAGAAAACGAAACATTCCCTCCGGCAAAAATAATAGATGCAAACATGACATGATGAGAATACCTCAGTCAAAAATATCAGAAATAGCCGCAGCGGCAGATATTGTCCAGGTAATATCTCAATATATTACCTTAAAGAGAGCCGGAAAGGACTACAAAGGAGTCTGCCCCTTCCACGGCGACAAAGACCCCTCTTTCTATGTTTCTCCTCAGAAGGGCATATTTCACTGTTTTGGATGCTCTGTCGGGGGAAGCGTGTTCAATTTTCTCATGCGAATGGAGAATTGGACATTTGTAGAGGCGGTTCAGCACCTGGCTCGAAAATACGGCATTCATCTTGATCTAAGCGAAAGACAGGGGAGCAGAGAGCAAGACAGGACAGTGATTCTTCACGCCCTGGCACTTGGGGGAGAGTATTTTGTCAACAACCTAACGGCTGATGCTCTTAAATACTTTTCGGAAAGAGGGATTTCAGACAAATGGATAAGATACTTAGAATTAGGATTCGCGCCTGACAGATGGGAAGGGATGGTTTCATTTCTCAGGGCACGTGGGGTTTCCGACAAGCATGCCAAGACGGCAGGTCTGGTAAGAGAACGTCCAGATGGGAGTCCTTATGATTATTTCCGTCAGAGAATCATGATTCCGATACGAAATATCAATGGACAAATCGTCGCGTTTGGTGGGCGCATTCTGGGGGAAGGGACTCCTAAGTACCTGAATTCTCCTGAATCAGAGGTATTCACCAAGAAGAATACTCTCTTTGGATTAGACGGAGCCCGTGAAGCGATCCGAAAAGAAGGGTATGTGATTCTCGTCGAAGGATATTTTGATCAAATATCATTGCGCATCCACGGGTTGGGTCACGTAGTCGCTCCCCTCGGCACCTCCCTGGCAATAGAGCAAGTCCGATTGATTAAGCGGTTTACGTCCAGTGTCCGTATTGTGTTTGATTCGGACGAAGCGGGGATTCGGGCGCTTAAAAGGGCTATACCCATGTTTCTTGGTCAGGGCATCGATCCATCATGCGTCGTCCTACACGGTGCCAAAGACCCTGATGAAGCGATCAAGCGTAGCGGGGCAGATGGCTTCAAGAAACTCGTAGACGAGGCCATCCCAGCAGTATCCTTTCTCTTGGATTATATTCAATCTCGCTTCGACCTTAACAGCATAAGTGGCAAGAACTTGGCGATCGAGGAGATCATGCCTATTATTGGAGAGATTGCCGATTCGGTAGAGCGCGATTATCTCGTAGAGAAGGTATGCTCTAGGTTCAAATTAAGAGAGGAGAGGCTGCTCCAGATAATACGGTTAAGGGCAGCGCGATCAACCGGCGAGGGCCGCGTCGAGACAGGAAAGAGACTTCTCTATAACTTCCCGGCGGATGAGAGAAATGTCGTGAGGGGTATGATCCTGCTTGAAGGCATCATAAGACCAATCGAAGCCGCCGGCGTGCTCAAGGACATTAAAGACCCTATGCTTGCCAATCTAGCGGGAAAGGTGATGGCTTTTTATAGAGAGAACGGGCGTTTTGATCCCAAAGAGTTTCTGAATTCACTTGATGACGAATACCTATCCTCGATTGTAGCATCCTGGATGAACCCTAGGCCGGAAGAAGATGACTTGCGACTGGAATTTGAAGGCGAAACCCTCGTGTATGAATCTCTCGATCGTATGCGTAGGAGGAAGCTGGAAGAACGGAAAACCGAAATAAAAGAGCGAATGAAAGGGTGCATTCCTGGCGATTCTGAATATGAGCGGCTCGCCAATGAGCTGTTGTCCCTTGGTCGTGCGTTGCACAAATAGGCATGACAATTTCAAGAAAAGGAGAAGTCCTCAATGATTGATACCAAGACTCCATTGGAGTTTAAACCCCTGTTCGATCTCGCTCGCACCAGGAAGTATCTTACCTATGACGAGATAAACGAACTACTGCCTTCACATTTAGTCGGGGCTGAACAAATCGATGAACTTCTCATTAAGGTAATGACTGACTATAACGTCGAGCTGGTGGCGTCAGAGAAAAAGATTCCTATAACCGAAAAGAAAGTACGGGCGCTTGAAGACGATAAACCAGAAGAAGATGAAGAAGATGAGGAGGTTATAGCGGATCCGGATGCGGTTGTACGAGGAAACGACCCTGTAAAGATGTACCTCCACGAAATGGGATGCGTCTCATTGCTGACTCGGGAGGGCGAGGTTGAGATAGCCAAGAGGATAGAACAGGGCGAGCAACAGGTGTTTGGAGTGATCATCGAGTGCCCGGTGACCATCAAAGAGGTCCTGGCCTTGGGTGACAAACTCCGCAAGGGCTCTATTCGGCTCAAGGAGGTCATCAAAGGATTTGATGACGAAGAGGTCGCCGAGGGTGATGACTCTACCAACGTAGAAAGAGTCCTAAAGCTGATCGACGAAATGAAGGAATACGACGGCGACTACCACACCCTGCTGGTCAGGCGTAACTCGTTGGGGCCCGATGCGACTCCAGATTTCGTTGCTCCGACTGACCAAGAAGTGGCTGCTGCCAAGGAACAGGTGGTCGCATGCCTCAGAAGTATCAACCTCAATACAAACATGATTGACCACATAGCGGGTAAATTAAAGTTCCTCGTCCAAAAACTAGAAGCCGCTAAAGACGAGTTGTGGGGCGTAGAATACGAGCTAAAGGCTTCGGCCGATGAAGTGCGTAGAAAAATCGATTTTCTCAAAAAATCGATCGAACAGAAAAAACCGATTAAGAAATACACCCACCTTTCTCCTCAGAGAATCCTTGAGCTGGAGAGAAAGTTTGAAAATGGTATGCGAAAGATACAAAAACTTCGCACCGAAGCCGGCATGGATGAAGACAACCTGGTTAGAGCTCTCGAGTCGTGTCGCCAAGGCGAGTATCTGGCACGAAAGGCGAAGTCTGAACTTGTCCAGGCTAATCTTCGTCTCGTGGTAAGTATCGCAAAGAAATACACAAATAGAGGCTTGCAATTCTTGGACCTTATCCAAGAGGGAAATATAGGTCTTATGAAGGCGGTGGATAAGTTCGAGTACCAGCGTGGCTATAAATTCAGTACATACGCTACATGGTGGATAAGGCAAGCCATAACTCGTGCCATCGCCGATCAAGCCCGTACTATCCGCATTCCGGTCCACATGATCGAGACAATCAATAAATTGATAAGAACGTCTAGATACCTTGTGCAGGAATACGGGCGTGAACCCACGCCGGAAGAAATTGCCGAGAAAATGGAGTTTCCTCTGGAAAAAGTCCGCAAGGTCTTGAAGATCGCTAAGGAACCGATTTCTCTCGAGACCCCCATAGGCGAAGAAGAGGATTCTCATCTGGGCGACTTCATAGAGGACAAAAAGATCTTGTCCCCATCTGATGCGGTAGTGGGCATGAGCCTTACCGAACAAACGAGGAAAGTTTTGGCCACTCTCACTCCACGCGAAGAGAAAGTGCTTCGTATGCGGTTCGGTATAGGGGAGCGGGCTGATCATACCCTTGAAGAGGTGGGCCAAGATTTCGACGTGACACGAGAAAGAATTCGACAAATAGAAGCCAAGGCCCTGAAGAAGTTGAGGCATCCGTCGCGAAGCAAGAGGTTGCGACCGTTTATTGAAGGGTAACGGCAACTACTACGGCATCGTAACGGGGATTTCGTCACGTGAAGTCTAGGACGAAAATCCTTTCCTCGCACTCACACGGTAGCCAACGCTGACTACCGTAAGAGACAATATGAATCATGGGTATAGCGCCGGACTACAAACCTAGATTGCGCAATGTCGAGCCGTTTGCGACTGTATATCAGGGAAGAAAAGTCATTGGTCTGAAGGACCCCCTTCGGTTGTCGGATAAAGTTGTATTTGTTCAGCAGGAGACGCTGCCTCTGCTGGCTATGTTTGATGGAGGGCGTACGCTCAGGGACATACAGGCCGATCTTAGTACACGGGCTGGAAGGATCGTGTTCCTCGACGAGATCGAAGCCGTACTTCAGACCCTAGGCCAGGCATACCTTCTCGAAGGTCCAGCCGCCGATGCGGCCTTTCGTACAAGAACCGAAGATTACAGACGAAGACCATTCAGGCCCCCTTCTCACGCAGGGGCCTCATACAATCCAGATCCAGAAAAGCTTACGCACGAGTTGAATTCTTATTTCGAACAAGGAAACAGCGGTCCAGGAAGACCTGAACTCTTTTCTCAGCCTCAACGACCTGTAGGGCTCGTCGCACCGCACATTGACATCAGAGCGGGTGGTTTGAGCTTTGCGAGAGCTTATCACGCCCTGGGATCAGGCCAGCCCTCTGACGTATATGTGATTTTGGGAACAGGACACGCCGGAGTTCAAAAAATGTTTACCGCCGGTACCCTTGATTTTCAGACCCCACTGGGCGTTGCAAAGGTGGACTCCGACATCATTCATCGTCTCTCAAAAGAACTGGGGCGAGATGCCGCTGAAGAGGAAATCCTGCACGAGAGCGAGCATGTTATAGAATTTCAAGTATTGTTTTTGCAGCACATTTTTGGGGATAGACATGATTTTACGATAGTGCCGATACTCTGTTCTTTGTCCCATCGGATATTTGATTTCCAGGATTCTCTTACTCAACACAAAGAAATGTTCCATTTATTTTGCTCGGCATTGCGCAAGGTGTGTCATGAATCTGGAAAGAAGATGTGTTTCATTGCAAGCGCGGACTTAGATCACATCGGGCCGCGTTATGGGGATCAATTAGTCCCTCATCGAGGGACCGTGGAGACATCATTACAAAAAGACAGCCAGATGCTTTATCACTTACAGCAACTTTCGGTAGATTCCTTCATTAGCTGCGTCGTTTCCGAAGGCGACGCTCGAAGAGTCTGCGGTTTTTCACCCATAGTTACGATGATGCATTCCATGGAAGCCACTCGAGCGGAAATATTAAGCCTGGATTTTGCCTACGTCGATGAAAGAAAGAGTTTCGTTACCTTCGGGGCAATGATCTTTTATTGACAATAATACGGTTTGCGCATACTTCCAACCATGGCCGGAGGCCTTTACCTTTTTCACCCCGCAGTTGATGCTGATTTTTCCCAAACCAACTAGGGGTAGTGGAACCCTAACTTGACAGAGGAACTCATAACGAGTAATAGCTATCGCCGATTACTCAAGGTGCAAAGGCATCAGAACTCCGGCTATTAGTTAAGGAGATGGACCCTCAGAGAGACCGTCACCCGTCAACTCGATCCACTGCTTCAAAGAATCTTTTATGACAAGAATGCAGAATGCTGGGTGGAGCGACCAAGGGGGTCTTTTCTTTAACGAGGAGGAGGACATGGAGATTGTAGCCAACATACCTACGCCTGAAGAGTGCGCTTCTCAGATCCTAGATTACACAGGCCATATTGTGGAGCCAGAGGCTGCCGGTGAATTATGGCTAAAAATATTGCAGCACAAATGGTTTTTGTCTGAGAAGCTGGGTCGAGATGTGGGCATAAAGGTGGCCTGCTTGGATTTTATTGAGAATACTCAATCGAATCAGCAGGATGTCCGAGAAGAAGAGATCGCTAGAATACTGAGAGAATTAGGCGGAACCTTGGTGGACAGCGGCATTTGGGACACGATCTCAGATACGCAGCCGCCTAAGAAGATTGTTGAGAAGAGGATCATATTACCACTTACAAAGGTGGACCTTGCTCGGAAGCATGGCGTAGTGCCTCCCAAGACAATCATCTTTTTCGGTCCCCCGGGAACGGGTAAGACTCATTTTGTCCGCGCCATAGCAGGCATCCTCAAATGGTGGTATGTCGAGGTGAGCCCCAGCGATCTCATGGCCGAAGGACAAGATCGTCTAGGCCTCAACCTCAAGACCCTTATGGAAAAGGCATTGCGCTTGGAAGAAGCCGTTATCTTTATCGACGAATTTGAAGAAATAGCGGCAAGCCGCGACAACGCCAGTAGAATGGACAAGTCAATTACCAACGAATTTTTGAAGCAGGTCCCAATCCTTAAGAAACTAGGAGGCAAAATACTTCTCATCTGTGCAACGAATTATATTCGTGAGTTGGATGCGGCTCTGCTTAGACCTGGTCGATTTGATTGTATCATTCCCGTAGGCGGGTTGGATCATGCGGGTCTGAAGACAATCTTTGACCACTATTTGTCCCAAACCAATGCAGGAGAAGTTGACTCGGACAGGATTGTCTCGCTAATACCTTTTTACACCCCAGCGGACATTGAGTACCTTTTTCAAAAGGTTACTCATGCAGCTTTTGAGCGTGAGTTGAGTCTTGGTCGTGACTATCAAATAACCACAGACTTGTTTATTCAAAAGATACCGGAGGTGAAACCTTCTCTAACCGACAAGATCACCGCAGAATTCGAAAGAGATTGTCGGGAGTTTAGACGATACTAGGTACTAGTTAACTGCCCAAGAGTGGTCCTTTGCAAAGATGAACTACAGCAGCGCTCTTAACTTCAACAGTATGAAGCGTGCAGTGGCGGAGAGGCTCCGGAGGCGACGCGGCAATCCCAGTTCTTGTAACCGCTGTCTCTTGGATCTCTTAAATCGTACGTTTCTTTTGACAATCACTATAATCCTAGCCTTAGTCCTGGGCAGGTACGGGGAATGCCTGGAAAATCACTCAGAGATCGAAACACAAGTACTGCGCGTAGTCAGCGCCAAGTATGCCGGCTATTATCACAAGCCGTGGAAAGCCCCAGATTTCATAACTACAAAGAGCAGCGGTTTCTTTTTTGAGGACGAAAACAATTTTCCAGGTCGCAAAGGCCTCATACTTACAAACGCACATGCAGTATCTATGGCCCAAAGCATTCGGGTCTCCAACGGCAGAGAAAAAAGACAGTACAAGGTCACACCATTGGGAATTTGTAACTCGGCCGATTTTGCCGTTTTAGAAATGGGCAAGGAAGAAATGGAAACCTACGAGCGTATCAACGGGCCAATCGTTGCCATGCGGTTAGGGAACAGTGATGCACTCCGGGTGGGTGATAAGGTTACCGGGTGGGGATATCCTTTGGGCGGGGAGAGTCTAAGCAAGTCTGAACAAGGGGAGATCAGTCGTATCGAGGTGAGTCGTTATTCATACTCTCTGGACGCATGGCTCATGATCCAGGCCTCTCTTCAGCAGAATAGGGGAAATTCAGGGGGCCCTGTGTTAAAAGACGGCAAAGTGGTGGGTATAGCCTTTCAAGGGATGCGGATCAGCGACCGCATAAATTATTTCATTCCCATAAATCTAGTCAAAAATTTGATCTCCGTGTTGGACAAACAGCATCTCATACCGTCTTGGCTCTTTGTGGCGCAGCCGCTTTTCCCAAGACTCAAAGAATATTTCGGCCTCAGCACAGACCAGGGGGGCGTTCTGCTAGACTACATCATCCCGGACGGCGGACCTTTCCGTTTTGGTCTGCGAGCCCACGACATCCTGCTTTCCATAGGAGGGCATGACATAGACAACTACGGCGAAATCTATTTCGAGCCTCTCGCACAAAGAATCCATTTTTCTGAAGTTCTAAATCGTAAAAGGGTAGGCGATCCTCTTTACATAAAGGTAATGAGACAAGGAAAAATAGTTGAAATCAAAGGCGCTGTCACGCCAGGACGACCGAGGCTTGTTCCTAGGATCTTCTCTCGTCCCAATTATTTCATATTTTCCGGCATAGGGTTTGTTGAATTGACCCTTAATTGTATAGACAATCTGGGAAAGTCGGGTGACGCGTTTAGAGCAAAATATTCAGACAGCCTCCCCTCGCGACCAAACGAAAAGATTGTCATTATATCAGAGATATTTCCCGAGTACGGTTTGACTGAAAGCGCAGCATACCTCAGGAGAGTGAAAAAGATAAACGGGCAAGGAGTCCTTAATGTTGAAGCATTACACAATGCTATCATCGAGTACAAGAGACAGGGAAGATCCAGGGCTTTACTCGAATTGGAAGGTCACCTCGTTCTGCCTTTAGATTTGCAGAACGCTTCGACCCTGGACCTAGAAATTCAGCAGAAATATGGCATACTTCATTTGAGTACGCCGGGCAGCTTTCATAATTAATAAAGGCCTAGAAAGTGGCCGCCCTATTTGATAATTGCAGCTTCGTCCAACGAAAGCTTCTTCTCGAATTCATCCCAGAACTCTTGTTCGGACATCCTCCAGTCTGAGCCAAACTTCTTGTTGAACAATGTGGCGACATGGTCTAGAGCTTTCGTCCACACCGACTGATAGCTCAGCTTAAGCACATCCTCCAAAAATGGCGTTAGAGCATTCAATTTTTCTTTGGGTAGGTATGCCCTTGCGCCGAGTTCGATCGATTGCTTTAAGGCTTCGGGGGTCAAGGCATGGGCAGTAAGCATTATGGTCGGGAAGTTTCTACTCACTGATATCTTCAAAAGATCAAATCCTCGGACACCCATAATGTCCAGAATCACGAGGTCGTACGTGTAGGAAACAAGATACTGACGGGCTTTCTCAAAGCTTGTGGCTGTGTGCAACGTAAGGTTTACATCTGTCGGCAGCTGCTCGGCTATTGTCTCAAGAATGTCCGGTTCGTCATCGACGGCCAGGATCAGCTTATCTTTCCATATTTCGTTGTCGGACATGATCAATCCTTTCTCCTTAATCGGTTGCCACTAGGCCGCCCAATCCGGCCAACATTACCTGCTCCAACAAGTGAGCTTGCGTAAGTTCAAGTCGCCACGAGTATAGTCACATTAAGAAAACCCGCGATCAGAGTCAAGCTTCATAACCGATTTCTCAATCATGTTTTCCTTTAGTCATCTTGCGGCGCTCCTCGTCTCGAATCTCGCGGCGCAACAGTTTCCCCACTTTTGATTTGGGCAGCATATCTCTGAACTCAATGTAGGACGGAACCTTGTAAGATGCTAGGTGTTGGGAACACCACTTGATCAGCTCCGCCGCTCCCACTCCTTTTGCATCATCTTTCAACACGACTATCGCTTTGATACGCTCACCCACCTTTTTGTCAGGGACGCCGACCACGCAGGCGCCAACAACTACAGGGTGATCTTGAAGCACAGCCTCGACCTCGGATGCAGAAACCCGATAGCCCTTGTGTTTCAGAATGTCTGCCGACCGTTCCACATAAATGATCTCACCGTTTGAGCCTTGGGTAACGTAGTCGCCAGTTCTGTAGTATCTTTCATTTCCTATGGAGACAAACGATCGCGCTGTTTCTTCAGGCTTGTTGAGGTATTCTTTCATCGAATAGTCTGAGGTGACTAGCAGTTCGCCTACTTCGCCGGCAGCCACCGGTTTAAGGGTATCCGCATCAACGATTATTGTGCGCCTGCTGGGCAGCGGCACGCCTATGGACATTGGGGAAGGTTCGCCCTTATCGGGTCTGCTGTAAGTAATGTGTCCCGCCTCTGTGGACCCATAGACCTGATATATGGGCACGCCAACTCGTTCCTTCCAACGGAACAATACCTCCCTCGGCAAGACGTCTCCTCCGCAGTAGCAATACCTTAAAGTACTCAGGTCGTATGTATCCTGCCTATCGTTCTCTAGGATCATTCGATACAACGCAGGAACTCCCAGCATCCATCGGACGCGATAGCGTTGGATCGCCATGAGGATGGAATCCACCTGGGGTACAGGCATAAGAACTGTCGTGTTGCCTATGTTGAGACCAATGGCCATGAACAGACCAAGAGCCATGATATGAAACAATGGATTTATGGCAATGTACGTATCTTCCCCATGCTTCACATGACCCTTGAATACGTCATAGCTAATATCGTTGCAATACGACGTGTGGCCCCAATGATTACCCGGGACCCCTTTAGGAAAACCCGTGGTGCCGCCTGTGTATAGAATGTACGAGAGGTCTTTAACAGGATCCAACACAACCGAAGGAGGCTTCGTGTTAGATTGAAGAATAGATTTGAACTTATGGATTCCAGGCCCTGATCGAATGTTCCCATGCGGCGTCTTATCGAGAAGTCGGGCTATAAAGCGCTTGGGCAACGACAGCATGTCAAACAAGTTCGTCACGATAACGTGTTGCAAGCTAGTTTTTGCTTTTATCTCCTCAACATAGCCAAAATTAGTGTCATGACAAACGACCGCCTTTGCCCCTGAATCGCGCATCATATATTGGATCTCGTGGGACGTATATATGGGCGACACAAGGACCACTACGGCGCCTATTTTTTGGGCTGCAAGAAAAGTTATTACCAATTGAATACAATTCGACAAATAGAGGACTATTCGATCACCCTTCTTAATCCCAAGCTCTGTCAATCCCCCAGCGAATCTTTCCACGAGATCGTGCAACTCCCTATACGAGAACTCTTCCCCGAGGAAGATCACGGCGGTGTTCTCTTTGTACTTCTCGCAAGCTTGGTCAAAACGGGTAAATGTGTATTCTTGTCCACTGACTGTGTTCATGATCAGGTCCCAAAATAAGCTGTCTTGACGTCGGGATTGTCCATAAGTTCGTGTCTTGTGCCCTCTACCACTGCGGCACCGTTTTCAAGGATGTAGCCAAAATCGATAATCGGCATGATGGGCCGAGCATACTGCTCTGCGACGATGATGGACATCCCTCGTTGGTCTCGTATGTTCTTGATAGATTTTGCCAACAAGTACTGGATGGACGGACTTAGTCCAAGCAGGGGCTCGTCAAGCAGAAGCAGCTTTGGTTGAGCCATCAATGCCCTCCCAATGGCAAGCATCTGTTGTTCACCGCCGCTCAAAAATCCGCCGAGTCTGTTTAGTAATCTCTGCAAGGGAGAAAAGATGGTGAATACATAGTCGAGGGTTTCTCTAGCCTGACGAGACGTTGCCAAGTACCCCCCTATTCTAAGGTTTTCCAGCACCGTACTCTCTGGGAAAATGCGCCGCCTCTCCGGACAAAGGATGATCCCGTCCCGCGCCCTGAGTGAAGGTTTCAAAGATGTGATGTCTTTCCCATTGAGCCGAATCTCACCCCTAATGGTAATTCGTTCGCCCCCCGACATTTCTTCCTTTCGTCGGATATCCTCCATAATACCGGAGAGCGTGTACATTAGTGTAGATTTGCCGGCGCTATTGGCGCCAAACACGCCGATGATTTGGTTCTTGTCACAGCTCAAACTCACGTTGTTCAACGCCAGCATGTTTTCATAAAAGACCATTAATCCGGTGACCTCAAACATAACTGTACACATCCTCCGAGCCGAAATACGCCTCTTTAACTTCCGGATTGTCCATGACCTGCTCTGGCGATCCCTCGGCGATCTTACAGCCGAAGTTCAAGACCATCAATCTGCTTGCCAGGCGAAAAAGTTCCCTGAGCCTGTGTTCGATCATCACCAATGTGATACCCTCCATCTGGAGCTTCTCCAGTAGAGGTACCATACTCGCCATCTCGCTCATGCTCAAGCCTGAGAACACCTCGTCGCATATTATCAGTTCCGGCCTCAGCGCTAGGCATCTCGCCAATTCCAAGCGCTTCAAGTAGCCGGTTGGAAGGGACGACGCTATTTTGTACGGAACATAGGAGTCTCTTTCAAAGCCTATCTCTTCCAGGATATCTACCGCAACAGTATCCCTGCTTCCCATCTTGCCGCCGCCTCTCCATCCCCCAGTGCGACGAGCCCTTGGGGAGAAAAGCGGCACGATGAGATTCTTGAACGCGGGCAAGGAATAGTAGGGTCTCATAACCTGAAACGTCCTGGTTAGGCCTATGTCTGAAATCTTGTGGGGCTCCCAATTGGTAATATCCCGAGACTTGAACAGAATCTTCCCCTGGTCTGATTTAACAAAGCCAGTGATAGTGTTAACTAACGTTGTCTTTCCCGATCCGTTAGGCCCAATAATGCCAAACACTTCGCCTGGATACACCTCCAGGCTGACGTTCGACAGAGCAGTTACCCCCCCAAAATTCTTGGTTACCTCCCGGACAGCCAACAAAGGCTCACTGTTTTTTCCTTCTTGTGTCAAGAATCAGCTCCCGAATAGCTTGTTTTTGCCTCTTGTTACGACGTTTCTCAAGATCAATGACGCCTTCCTATGTTCTTCCCAAAAATCTGTGATGCCACCAACAAGACTCTTATATTTCAACCCATCTTTCAAACTGTTCATATTTCCTGGTTGCGTAATTCAGCAACCCTTCGCTCTTGTACACTATGAATGCAGTCAGAATAATGGCGTACACAGCTATTCTTAGGGTACCGAAGTCTCGGAGTATTTCTGATATCGGCACTAGAATCAAACACCCGATTACGGGCCCAATTAAGCTGCCTCCCCCACCGACAACCGTCGCCGCGATAGGTATGATGGAAAAGTCCAACGCAAATTGAGAAATACCTGCCCACATGTAGATGTGAGCCAAGCAGGCCCCGCCAAGACAGCCAAGCGCTGAGGCAATCAATACACCAAATGCCTTGTAAGTGGTGATATTGATACCGGAGGCTTTCACAGCTTGGTCGTTATCCTTAACCCCTCTAAATACCAGCCCAAGATCTTCCGTTACCAGCCGACGAAGGCCAAAAACCACAATTAGCAGACTAATGATCAGCACGTACGTCTCTATCCACTTAGAGGAAAAACCATCTACGCCAATGAGTCCGTCAGTGCCTCCGAAGATATTTAAGGCCTCGATGATTCGCGCCGCAAGTAGAGGATACATAAGGCTCACAATGGCAAAATAGACCCCTCTTAGAGGAAGGCATGGTAAAAAGAGTAACGTGCATAAGATAGCTCCTACTAGAGTTGCCACTGGAATAGTGAACACCAGCGACACTCCAAAATGAGTATTGAGGATCGCTGCAATGTATGCTCCGACTCCTATGTAAAACCCTCCTCCCAGGGAAACCAGCCCGACGTAATTTGCCAGAAAATCGAATCCAATTGCCAATAACGCGTACATACAGATTATGGAAATCACTTTCTGCCAGTAGGGAAAAGGTGTAAGCACTACCGGTAACAGCAGGAAACCAACGATGAAAACGAACCTCGGTATAACCAGGTAACTGATTTCCAGCCAGGACGAGATAGCATATACGCCGTCAGTGCGTACCTTGATACCTCTGTCCAGTCGCTCCTTGCGGCGGTCTTTTTTCTCTGAGGCCATCTAGACTCGCTCCTCAAGCTCTTTTTGTTTTCCAAAGAGACCGCTTGGGCGCAGAATCAATGTGGCTATGATAGCGACAAGTGCAACCACCACCTGGAAGTGCGTCCCAAGGTACACCACTGTTAGAATCTGCGCAAAACCAATGATGAACGCGGCGAGTATCGCCCCTGTCCAGCTCCCCAAGCCGCCGATGATGCATACGGCCACAGCCATAATGAGGACGTAGTAGCCGGCTTCCACCACAATATTTCCCAGCGGAAGAAGCACTACCCCTGCGGCACCAGCGAGAGCTGATCCTATGGCCATGGCAACAACGGCCATGGCGTCCGAATCTATGCCAAGGGTCATAGCCGCCCGTTCATCCTGAGCCATCCCTTTGAGAGCCAGCCCCAAAGAGGTATAGTTCACGAACAACCAGAGGGAACCAAACAGGAGCAGACCGATACCTACCACGAGAAGTCTCTGGAAGTCCACGGAAACCCCTGCAAGGTCAATGCCCCCCGCAATGAACGGCGGTAACGTGAAGGTTGCCCCTTTCAGTCCCCCCCAGCGCAATCCTTCAAGAATTGCTAGACCAATGGCATAGGAGGCTATGATCTCTGATATCGGCATTCCTCTTACGCGAATCAGGACAAATTGATACATGGCAGCTCCAAACAAAGCCGAGATCACCAATCCTCCAATGATAGCGATCGGATAGGCAACTCCAAGCTTGTTCATGAGAAGCCATGTGATGTAGCCGGTCAAAACGTAGAGTGCGCCATGAGCAAAATTCGGCAAACGACTCACGCCGTAAACCAACGTGAATCCTAGGGCCATCAGGGCCAACGTAACGCTGTTGATAATGCCATATATGATGATGTCCATCTTGATGTCGAGCTACCAAATTATCTTAGGATAGTTAGAGGACGATGCCCTGCATATTCTCGGAAAATACCATGAGATTGCTTCGCTTCACCCGCAAAGACGCGAAGCGTGTCGTCTCGTCTCCACTGACTCACCCGATCGCGAAGCAATCTCAATTCATGTCAATGTATCCAAAAATCGACATCCTTATCCAAGGCCGCTGTTGGCAACGAGAAATTCCCACATAGAGGTCTTCAGAAAGTTTGGCAGACTATACAGGTTCTCGAAACCAACCACGAGGTCAGATGCCCACTCTCTCTTGAGGCCATTCCCTTTTAGGAGGACACGGCACCAGGCTGCTGCCTAGACGTTTGCTGAAGCGATAGCAGAATTCTCAGCTCCGCTATTTCTTCATCCACGGCGGGAGTAGCATTTTCCCGGTGGCTATTTTCGGTGGAAATACTGTTACTCTTTTTCCAGCTTGCCACTGGAACACTGAGCCTACTGCTCCTTCTGCTGGATCGAGACTAGGTATTACCTGATTTGTCTTTGGGTCGAATCGAATTCTCCCATACACACCCTGTATGTCAGTGGTCTTTAGAGCATCGGCTACCTTGTCTGAATCAATACTCCCAGCACGCTCGATGGCGTCTTTTATGGCATAGACTGCCATGTAGCTGGAAGACGTGCCATAGCCCTCAGGTTCGACGCCGTATTTCTTGGTGTAGGCGTCATAGAATTTCATCGTCCAAGGGGTTGCTGCACTTGGAACATTGCCCGCATTGACCACATTTGCTAGGCAGTATTCGCCCTTGCCCTCGGTAGCTTGCCAGAAACCTGGCTGCTCCGCCGCAGAGATAATGACTCCGAACGGCAAGGCCGGTACCTTCATATCGTGCCACTGCTTCAGAAGTATTGCGGATTCAGGCATGTCCATCCAGATGATAATGACCTGAGCTTCTTTCTTTTTGGCATCGAGGAGCCCCATGGAGAAATCCGTGGTCCCTGTGGGGAACACGACTGGTGCACCTAGTACTGTCCACCCTTTTTTTTCCATGACCTTTGCAAGCAGCTCTCCACCAGCGCGTGCATGAGCTACGTCCTGAACCATGATAACCAGTTTATTCAGACCAAAATTTTTCCCAATCTCCTCGAGGCACGGGACCAACTCGCCCATAACCATCCATTTTGCCTCCCCGGAGATCCTGTAACAGTATTTGAACTTTTCAGGATTCTGGGCTATCATCTCATTATACTTCGGTGTAAGTGCGCCAGTTGAAAGTATCGATACCTTCTTGTGTTTGGAAAGTAGAGGCATGGCCGCAAGTGCTGCCTCCGATCTCACCGGTCCACCGACAATAAAATCGGCCTTTTTCTCCAGAATTAATTTTTCCAATGCCAGCAACGCCTCGCTAACCGGAACTCCGGGTTCCAAATCGCGGGTGTCAATAACCTCGACCTGAAACGGCCTTTTTTCATTGCCAACTTTGACGCCGCCCGCAGCATTAATTTCATCCACGGCAAGTTTGATGCCTCTCTCCGCATCCCAACCGTACAGAAATGCTGTGGCAAGAGGCGCTCCGATTACGATGGGTTTCTGAGCGAGAAGCGCAACGGATGCCCCCAATACAACCATTACAAGAACGATCGCAAAAAAAAGATGCTTGTTACGATACCTCATCGCCTGACTCCTTTCCCGAGTTTAGAAATCGTACGCGTTGACTCTCGTCGCCGTTTTCCAAAGCTAATACCAAGTTGGATCCTGACTATCCTATAATGTCATTCACGCTTCCACACGACAGATACCGCACTGCGTCTGTAATGATCGATATCGTCGTAGGCCGCGCAGAAGTTCACGGGAATAAGTCATGGCATCCTTGTCTCTTATTGCGAAAGAAATTTCGAGACATGGTATTAACCTGAGGACTCCGTTCAGGTAATCTCTCGCCTCAGACCTCGCCACACTTCTGGCAAAACATTATTTCACCAGATCAAGAATTTTCTTGAACGCGGGGCCCTCAGCTTTTTTGAGTAGTTCGAAGAGAACCGTTTCTACGCTAGTTATGGAAGCCCCCATTTCTCTGCATCTCTCCAAGCCAATTCCTTTGTTTTCTATTGTTCTGGATGACACGCAGTCAGCTACTACCTGGACCTTATAGCCCATGGAGGCAAGATCAGCGACAGTCTGGTAAACACAGACGTGGCACTCAATGCCGCACACCAACGCGTGCTGGCGTTCCAATCCAGGCAATGAGTGCAGGAACGCCTGCTCGCCGCAACAACTAAAGCTTAGCTTTGTTATTGGATTCTTGAAACCTAATACGCCAAGCAAAGGCGTAATAGTGGGACCTAGTCCGCGGGGATTCTGTTCAGTGAAGAAGATCGGGACTTCGAGAGCTTGCAGTCCCTTGACGAGCCGGACGACATTTTCGACGAGCTCTGCTGAATTATACATTGTAGCCGTAAGCTTTTCCTGTACGTCTATCAAGGCTAGAAATGTATTCGTCGAACTGAGCAAGCGGTTCTCCTCGATGCGTCTCAACGTATAGGGACGATTTCTACTCCGCTACGGGATGACGACGAGGCGCATTGAGCGTTATTGAACGCCGAGAGTTGCGCTCCGTGGTTATTAATCGTACGTGGTAGCAATTAGGAGAAGTAGGTCACGTGAGTCTTTTTACGACAACGCGGCTAATTGTGCAAGGAAAAAGTTCTAGGACTGTCTTTACCCGTTGGCTGACGTATGCCCCGGGTCCGGCCCTAAGAAGTTCAGCGGCGATTTTCCCTCGCCCTCGATGCCAGTTAGGTACCCGAATTCTTCCTCGATGATCTTTGCCACCCCTTTGTACAGGGTTCTGAGTGGAATTTCTGCTGGACACACCTCCGTACACAGGTTGCAATCAATGCAGCGACCCGCCATGTGCACGGCTCGTGTGAGATGAAACATAGGGTTTTCTGGCGGCAATTGACCCGTCTTGATCAAGGCCTCTTGTTCCAACGTGCAAACGTTGCAAAAACACACGGGACACACGTTTCTGCAGCCATAACATTTGATGCAGCGATCGAATTCCTTCAACCAGTATTCAAGACGACTCCCGAGAGCCTTGTTCTGAATTTCCTGAACAGAGACATACGAAGCAGGGGTAGCTTTTTCACCAGCTATGAATTTGTTGGGAAAAGGCCTACGGCATTCGTGCGACAAGGCTAGTTCTGACGGGCACGCTATACCGACCCTAATCAATCTTTCAGGGGCGTTGATTTGATTCCAGCGCAGTAGCTCATTCAAAGCTCGGTCATCGCATCCTCGAACCAGCATACCGTATGCTCCGACAGGGTCCTCAGAGAGAATGGTCATCATAATGGACGCCAGGGGGTACCGGGCGTCACCAGCTTCTTGGGAATCTCCGAGGTTGAATCCGTCTAGGACGTCTGCTGGAGGGTTATAAAGGTGAGGAACTATGTTCCCTTCATGGCTTCGGAGCGCGAGAAAACCTTTGATTTTTCCCTCTTCGAAAAGCGTTTTAACGTAATCTTTTACAACGTCAATCATTGATCCACCCATGAGCTTTTTCTAATGTAACTGTGGACTTCTAACATTCTAACCGTTCTGCACTTCCTCCAGCCGCCTGTAATCATCATGCTTCCGAGCTAGGGGTGAAGGACCAAGTTCCTTGATTTTTTGCACAAACTCGGTTACGACCTGCGCAAAACGCGGGCCTTCCGCTGAGGAAACCCATTTTAGACAAAGTCTCTCGCTGTCAATTCCTGACAAGTCCATCAGCTTTTTCATGAAAGCGACCCGCTTTACCGTCATGTAATTACCATACAGGTAATGACAATCGCCGATGTGTCAGCCGCCTACAAAGACCCCATCAGCCCCTTTTTGGAAGGCCTTTAGTATCTGGTGGGGGCCGACGGTGGCTGAGCATAGAGTCCGAATGGTCCTCAGGTTCGGCGGATACTGCAACCGACTTACGCCAGCGAGATCAGCTCCGGCGTAAGCGCACCAATTGCATAGGAAGCCGATTATCGTGGGTTCGAATTCTTCAGTGGCCATCTTGTTTCCTTAAACCATTAGGTTTTTCAAACTCATTAACGCCTGTGGCGTAGATTCATGAATCAAAATGTTATGAAACCTGGGGCTCAACTAGCCAAGGCTTGTTCGATCTGAGCATAGATCTGTTCACTGGAGAAGCCGTCAAGTCGCGCGCTGCCGGAAGGACACGTAGCGGCACAGCCCCCGCAACCCTTGCAGAGTACCTTGTTAACCTGACATATTCCCCTGTCCTCGAAATAGTTGATTGCACCGTAAGGGCAGACTTGGACGCAACCCAAGCACCCACAGCACGTCTCCGGGTTGATGTCCGCAACGATACCGCTCGTGTACAGCGCTTCTTTGGAAAGGACGCCAGCAGCCCGCGCCGCCGCCCCCAAACCCTGGGCAATGGCCTCTCTTATGGTTGACGGGAAACGGGCATTTCCGCACAGATAAACGCCATCCGTCGCAAAATCCAGTGGTTTGAGCTTGACATGGCCTTCCAGGAAGAATCCATTCTCATTGATCGGAACTTTCAACATGGTGGACAGCTCCGGGGCGTCTTCACTAGCTACCAAAGGGGTTGACAACACCGTAAGGTCCGAAGGGATAGAGATCTCCTTACCCATACGCAAATGATATATGTTCACCATGCCACCCGAGACCACAGGCGGCTTGTTTGGATCATACGTAACGTAACGGACTCCCATCTCTTTGGATTTCCGAAACAGTTCCTCGTTCTCCACGCCGTACATCTGCATATCACGATAGATTATGGTTATGGCGACAGTAGGATCCGCTTCTTTCAAAAGAACTGCATTCTTAACGGAAGTCATGCAGCAAATTCTTGAACAGTAAGTTCGTTCGTCACATCGGGATCCTACGCACTGGATCATCACTACGCTTCGTGCAGGAATAGATCCTTGCCCTAGCATCCTTTCAAGCTCAAGATGGGTTATGACCGATTTTCCTTCATAACCGTACATGCCCGACGGGATGAGCACCCTGGCCCCGATGGCCACGACAATCACGCCGGTTTTGATCTTTAACTCTGAGCTTTTTTCTTGGATGGTTGCTACGTAGTTGCCGACATATCCTTCAACGGCTGCTAAAGTGGCATTCAGGTGAACCTTGATATTCGAGTTGGCCTGGAGCCTCTCTGAAAGATCAGATATGATATTGTGAGGTGGTTCGTGGGCAGGCAAAATGAGATTGAGTTCGTTGAGCAGTCCGCCAAGCCGATCCGTCTTCTCGATCAAATCGACTTCGTAACCCATGTTCCCAAGGGCCATGGCCGCTGACATACCTGAGACCCCTCCGCCGACTATAACGGCTCTGTGGGTCAAACCGAGTTTGATCCGGCTTAGCTCCCTTAACCTAGCAGCCTTTGCCACCGCCATACCTATCTGGGCCTTAGCCCTTTCGGTAGCTTTTTCCCTCGCCCCCATGTGCACCCACGAACACTGATCCCTTATGTTAGCCATCTCGAAAAGGTAAGGATTCAAACCAGCCTCTTCACAGGCGCTCATGAATAATGGTTCGTGAGTGCGAGGGGTACAGGAAGCGACTACCACCCTGGTAAGTTTTTCTCTTGGTATGGCCTGTTTTATCTCGTTGATGCCGCCTTCTGAGCACGTGTAGAGGTTTTCTTGCGCAAGAACCACGTTAGGCAGGGTCCTGGCATATTCCACTAACTCTTTCATGTTCAAATTGCCGGCGATATTCGATCCGCAGTCGCAGATAAAAACGCCAACCCGAATGTCTGATCTTTCTGTGTCTCTCAAGATAATCGCTCCATTATACCGCTACCGATATGCCACCCGTCATGACCACCTCAGCGGCCTTAGCAGCGGCGCTACTCGCTTGAGCCACTGATTCCGGAATATCCAGAGGCCCCTGAGCACATCCGCATGCAAATATACCGGCTACGCTGGTATCTAGGGGTCTGTTCGGATGCGTTTTGACGAAGTTATTCTCATCAAGTTCAAGCCCGAGCATATTGGCCAGACCGACAATTCCTCTCGGCGCGGAACAGGCATTCGCAAGAATTACCATATCCAAAGTGAGACTCACTACCTTGCGTTGCTCAGTGTCCTCATAATAAACAACGGGGTTCAAGTTCTCATCTTGGAGTATCTCGGCCACTCTACCTCGAATGTATCTTAGGCCAGATACCTTGGCCCCCCTCACTTTGTATTCTTCGAAGCCCTTACCCACTGTCCTCAGGTCCATATAGAACAGATACGATACAGTTTCCGGTTCGTGCTCTCTGGCTATAATGGCTTCCTTTATGGAGTGCATGCAGCAGTAGCTCGAGCAATACTTGTGGAAACGAAAGTCCCGAGAGCCAACACACTGAATAAATCCAAGCTTTTTAGCAGTGTGATAGCGGTGTACATGGTCTTCCAACCACTCCTGTTCCTTCTTTAGGGCCGCAAGCTCCTCGGCATTTTCCGACTTCTCAGCCTTCTTGATCGACTTGCCCAACTCTTTCAGTCGAGCCTCTCCTCGTATGACAGAAGGTCGCATCAAATGCCCCTTGGTCGGACCGCCGGCGCTGAGGATCCGCTCCATCTCCAGCGAGCTTATGACGTTAGGCAGCCTGCCATAACCGTATTCCGAAATCCGAGTAGCATCAAACAACTCATAACCTGTGGATACAATCACCGATGCTACGTTCAGTTCCACTTCGGAATCCTTTTGCTCGTAGTCAATGGCTTTTGCCTGGCAGACCTTTGCACATACGCCGCATTTTCCACCTGTGAGTACTTTGCAATGCTGGGGATCTATGGTGTACACAGAAGGTATTCCTTGGGCGTAATCCTTGTATATCGCCTTGCGCATATCCAGACCAAAGTTAAACTCGTTGGGTACCTTGGTGGGACATTTTTCAGCGCACGCTCCGCAGGCAGTGCAGCGTGAAGCATCCACGTATCGCGCCTTCTGCCGCACCCTTACACGAAAATTCCCTACACGTCCGGAGAAGTCGAGTATCTCGCTATAAGCCAAAACATTTATCTTGGGATGCCGACCGACATCCAGGAGCCTAGGCGAGAGAATTCATATCGTGCAATCGTTTGTGGGAAAGGTCTTGTCCAGTTGCGCCATCTTTCCCCCGATGCTTGGGTTCTTTTCCACAAGATGCACTTGGATTCCCATCTCTCCCAAGTCGAGGGCAGCCTGCATCCCTGCTATGCCCCCACCGATTATCAATACTTCTCGTGAAGCCATCTCTCACCGTCCTTCATGATAAGTCATCTCTTTGTAAACCAACGCGTATGGTAATGCCTCAACGAGGAAGGCTTTCAACTACCTTCTGCCCTCAGACAGTCAAAGCCCTAGCCAACAAGTCGTTGATGTCTGTAATCTGTAAATCGAGTTCCGTATCTCGCAGAGCACAGTTCAGATGAACTCGACACTTGGGGCAAGCCGTGACGAGCTGACTAGCCCCGGTGGCTACCGCCTCCATCAGCCTGACCTTCTGAATCTCCTTTGAACAAGACGAACAGTTCATCCACGCGCTGGTTCCGCAGCAAAGACCATTCTCTCGATTATGGTTCATTTCACGGAGTTCCATGCCAGGTATTGAGCTTATGAGATTTCGCGGGGCATCCATAATCCCCGCCTGACGTCCCAATCTGCACGGATCGTGATAGGTCAGCACCCCGCCATCCAAGGACGACAAAGATAACCTACCCTCACGAAGCTCATTATCCAAGAGTTCATAAAAATGGACGACTTCGAAGCCAAGGTCTCCGACCACCTCAGGATAGTATTTTTTGAAAGTCACGTAGCCCTCTGGGCAGTGGAACACCACCCTCTTGCACCCCAAGTCCCGGATGAGTCGTACGTTTCGCTCGGCCAAATGGACAAAATGCTCCCTATCCCCATTCCATAGGAGGTCGTGGCCGCAACAACGTTCGTCATCGTGAATAACCGGAATTATGCCAACAGCGTTCAGCAGACGTAAAGCACCCTTAGGACCGGCCATGACATCCAGATTCCAATCGTCTCGGAACTCGACATCGAAGAACGGCGAGCAACCCACAAAGAAATATGTATCTCCCGATTCTGCAATCTGACCGGTCTCTCTTCCCCATTCCGTCTTGTCTTGCTTTACGCTCAAGGTCTGCAGACGCATGATAGCCTGAAACAACCCTCTATGAGCCGGAGTTCCTCCTTTGCCCTGACGTACAGCCTCTTCCCTAACCATACGCACGAATTCGGGATAATCTATTTGCGAAGGACACCGCCTACTGCACTGGCCGCATGACAAGCACGACCATATATTGATGTCTTGGAGCGGATCTTCCTCCTGATCCATCAATACCTTTTCCACCATGAGGCGGGGGGAAAAATCTTGAGTCACACGAGAGACAGGGCAACTCCCCGTACAAATGCCGCAGTCAAGACAATAATAAGCCTGGGTGTGGTTTACAATCTCTTGCAGCGTCATGCGGCGCTCTCTTTCTTTACGAGAGGATTTGGTCCCAGCTTCTTGATCTCTTCAGTGAACTCACGCACCGTTTGGGCAAACTTTGACCCCTCAGAAGCAGAAATCCATTCCCTGCGTAACCTACCGTCTTCTATGCCAAGGAGCTTCATAATCTTCCGAGTTTTCTCGATAATCTTCGTTGCCTTCTCATTACCTTCCAGGTAATGACATTCTCCAAGGTGTCAACCAGTTATCAGTACGCCGTCAGCTCCTCTTTCAAAGGCTTTTAGTACGTATGAAGGCGTCAACATGCCTGAACACATGAGCCGAATAAGTCGAATACTGGGTGGATACTGCATCCGGCCTACACCCGCCAAATCGGCCCCCGCGTAAGAACACCAGTTGCATGCAAATGCTATGATCCTCGGACTGAATTCTTCACTCATGACAACTCCCAGAACTCAGGATAAATATCCCTAATTTCCATGCTGTTCTCCAATAAATATATTGCGATCCTGATAAGTTCACCTTCCCCGATCTTGAAATCAAATGGCTTCACCATGAGTCATAGGCGTCGCCGATGCCCCACGGCCTCTCGTGAGACGCCACATGAATCCGTTCCCAGGGAAATATGGCGTCCGGAGCGGGACTGAATCCCCACCTAAGAGGCAATGGCCACTTCTATCATATCTCCAATCTGCTCGTCCTTGAAATGTCTAATCTGCGCCGCGCCCGTCGGGCAGGCAACGCCACAAGCCCCGCATCCCTTGCACAGGGCTGGATTGATTTCCGACTTCATCACGCCGTCGGCTACTTGCTTAAGCTCGGGGACATGGAAAGGACACACCTCTACGCAACGACCGCATCCCCTACACAAGAAGGCATCCACGACCGATACCATGCCCGTTACTTCTACAAAACCCTTTGCCAATACCTGCGCCGCATGTGAGCCAGCGGCCTCTCCTTGGGCAATGGTCTCGTCAAGAGGTTTCGGATAATGGGCGAGACCCGCAAGAAAGAGTCCGTCGGTAGCAAAATCCACAGGCCTCAGCTTCATGTGTGCTTCAAGAAAATATCCCTCTTGGTTCAGTGAGATCTTGAAAAACTTGGCCAGATCTTTGTTAGTTGTGTTAGGTACAATAGCGGCCGCCAAGCACAGGCTGTCGGCTGCCAAGGAAATTTGTCCCCCTAGAGACAAGTCCTTTGCAGTCACACCGATCTTGTCCCCCAGTGTAACCACAGGTGGATCCTCAGGTTCATAACGGGCAAAGATGACCCCGAGGCGACGAGCCTTCTCGTAATAAAGCTCATTAAGACCAAATGTTCTCATGTCCCTATAAAAAATGAAAACACGGCCTTCTGGATTGGCCTCTCTGATGGTGATGGCGTCTCGCACAGCATGATTGCAACAAACCTTGCTGCACCACGGTCTTTCCTCACATCGGGATCCCACGCACTGTATAAATACGGTGGTCTGCGCTTCCAAGACTGATGGGTCCTTGGCATGAATGGCGTCGCTCATCTCAAGTTGCGTCCTGATACGCGGATCGCGTCCGTATCCGTACACATCTGGCTTCCATTCAGACGCTCCTACTGCAATTACTGCGACGCCGTGCTCGACGACAACAGGTTCCGAGCCACTCAGGGATACAGTTGTCTTGAAGTTGCCTATGAAACCTTGGACGTCCTGGATTTCGGCAATGTAGTACACTTTGATCAGACCATTGGATGTCACTCTGTTGATGAGGCCTTGCAGATACGGTTGTACGGCTTGCCCGTTCATTGTGTCGTGTACACGCCAAGCGTTGCCGCCCAGTCGATCGGTCGCCTCTAAGAGGTGTACGCGAAATCCCTGATCAGCAATATTTATCGCCGCCGTCATTCCAGCGACGCCTCCTCCAACCACCAGAGCCTCCTGCACCATGGGCAACTGATAATCCTGCACCTGTTCTAAATCCGCGGCTCGAGCGACCGCCATACGAATAAGGTCCACCGCCTTATCTGTCGCTTTTCCCTTTTCTTGCATATGAACCCAAGAGCAATGCTCCCGAATATTAGCCATATCCACAAGGTATTTGTTAAGACCAGCCTGTCTCGCCGTGTCCTGGAACAAGGGAAGGTGAGTGCGTGGCGTACACGACGCAACAATAACTCGATTTAGGTTATTCTCTACGATCGCTTTTCTAATTAGCTCCTGGGTATCCTGAGAACATGTAAACAAATTCTCAGCGGCATAAGCCACATGAGGAAGGTCTTTGATACGATTCGTCACCTCAGAAACGTTGACGGTAGATGCAATGTTGATCCCGCATCTGCATACAAACACCCCAATGCGAGGAGCTTGGCCTGAGAAGTCCTTTTCAGGGGGAAGCTCTTTCTTCACAGTTAGAGTGTTTCGACTATCTGACAATAGCCGCATCGCAACTCCCGCCGCCGCGGAGGCTTCCATTACGGTTTGAGGGATGTCTTTTGGGCCTTGGAGCATACCTGCCACAAAGATCCCCGGACGATTCGTCTGCACAGGTTCAAAGGTGCTCGTGGAGCAGAAA
>Ga0172369_10000582_pt1 | contig 54665 bp, 42 predicted proteins | sample LakKiv25m_FD_114539 | JGI IMG/M metagenome (GOLD analysis project Ga0172369, IMG submission 114539) | Freshwater microbial communities from Kabuno Bay, South-Kivu, Congo - kab_022012_11.25m | ecosystem: Environmental > Aquatic > Freshwater > Lake | place: Democratic Republic of the Congo...
TCCTCAATTTTGAAACGCAAATTTTTAATAGGCCGTTCACGCTCTTCGTAAAATTCATTGCCATACATGCGATAGAAGATTTGAAAATCTAAAGTGTCAGATAGTTTGTGCATTAATATTTGGTCATTAAATGATACTGATAGCAGTCCAGCGGCGTTGCACTGAGCAATTGCCGAAGTGACTGCAATATTTGTAACCACAGGTGAAACCCGTGGCAAAACAAATGTGAAAAAAAATTTTTATAATATCTTTTTTCAAAAAGTTCCTGAAGAAGATTGTAAGGAAATTTTAAATAGTAAATATCATTGTCTTTGCTTAAAAAGTTTTTCAATAAAATGTTTTCAAACAAGTTCATTGTATCACCTTTATAAATAATTCTATCAGAATGATATGTTCTATTATTATTATCAACAATATAAGCAGATGCATTAAACAATAACATTTTAAACAACAAACAAAAAAGAATGATTTTAAGCAGATTTTTCATCTTAAAATTATGAATCCAACCAATTTTTAAAGACAGTGGCTTTTTCGCGGCTGATGATGATTTCGTTTTCGAAAGGGATGTTGAGTAAGACTTTAAGTTTGCCATTAAAGTAATTGTGTACAGTGGCAATGGATTTAACATTAAGGATACATTGCCTGTTGGCTCTGAAGAAAGCATCGGGATTTAGCAAGAGGTCCAATTCATCGAGGGTATAGTCAACACTAAAGCAATCTTTGGTTTTAGTAATCAGAGAAACCAATTGGTTTTCGATATAAAAACAATAAATGTCATCGGCGGCAACCGAAACGAAAGATTGTCCACGCTTCAGAAGAAAACGGTTTTTGAAGGCAGGAGTACTTATGTTCATTGACTTGTAAAGGTTGTCAACCTGTGTTTCATCATTTCTGGTAAAACTGCTTTTGAGTTGTTTGAATTTGATCAGGCTTTTTTTAAGTTCTTCAATATCAACTGGTTTTAAAATATAATCAATACCATTTACTTTAAATGCATCAATGGCATAATTGTTAAAAGAAGTAGCAAAAATGACAGGGGCTTTGATATCGACTTCCTTAAAAATTTCGAAACTCATGCCATCGAGGAGTTGAATATCCATAAAAACAAGGTCGGGGTGTTGATTGTTGGCGAACCAGTTGATGGCATCTTCAACAGAATCAATAACATTGATAATTTCAATGTCGCTGTCGATTGTTTTGAGAAGGCGTTGCATCCTGTCGGAAGCTGATTTTTCGTCTTCTATGAGTAAGACTTTCATTTTTACTTTTTTTCAGTTTATACTTGAAATTTTATGAGGGGCAATTTTACAATAAAATATCTTTTGTTTTTGATAATTTCAACTTTTTTATCGGAGAGGTAACCATATCTCTTTTCTATATTCTGAAGTCCAATTTTGGTAGAAGGTTCTGCAATGTTTTTCAACTGCAGGTTGTTTTTAAAAACGAGACTGTCATTTTCCACAAAAATATCGAGAGTCAGGGGATTTGAGGCTGTAACTATATTATGCTTTACAGCGTTTTCAATCAATAGTTCCATACATAAAGGAGGCACGTAATATTTGTGGTAGGTTTCATCAATATTGAGGTTGAAAATTAAATTATTTCCAAAGCGTTTAAAAAGTAAAAACGAATAGCTTTTGGCAAATCCTATCTCGTCCGATAGTTCAACCAATTCCTTTTCTTTTGATTTGAGGACATAAAGATATACATTTGAAAGTTCCTGCACATAATTGGAAGCCACAGACTGATTTTCTTCAATAAGCGACATGAGGTTATTTAAGGAATTGAACAAAAAATGAGGATTGACTTCACTTTTAAGAATTTCGATTTTAGAATGGATGTTTTCCTGTTCCATTTTTTTAAACAAGGCAGCTACCATCTGATAATCATCGATAGATGCCGACATGTTGTTATTGTTAATATCCTGTGTTTTGAGAATATTCAGAATCTGATTATCGGCTCTTTGTTTTTCATTAGCAATCTCTTCTCTTTGACTTGCAATAACAATATTCTGAAGTTTTAATTTTTCATTGGCTTTGGCTTTTTGCTTATTGGCCCTGTAAATAATTATAATCACAATCAACAATAAAATAAAACCAAACACAGTCGTATATATGATTATCGTGTTTCTTTCAAGCAGAAGGTCTTGCACTTCCTTTTCTTTTTTCAGCATATTTACTTCGGACTGAATGCGTTCATTTTCGTATTTGTGCTGAATATCCGACAACTGCCTCTGGCTCTCGTTGAACAGTTCTTCATTTAGGGTATAATAAACCTGAAAATGTTCATAGGCTAATTTGTAATCGCCAATCATTGAATAAACAGAAGCCAGATTTCTGTGATTTTCTTTCACCATAAACTTATCTCCTGATTGCTCTGATAAGTTAAGACTTTCCTTAAAACCTTCGATTGCTTTTACATAATTTTTCTGTTGTTTGTATAAATCTGCAATGCTGTTGAGTGTAATGGCAGTTGACTTTGTATCGTTAAGTTCTTCATTTATTTTTTGCGTTAACTCATAAAAATATGTAGCCAATTTAAAATTTCCTTTACTCTTATAAATATCGCCAATGTTATTGTAGCAAGACCTGATGATAATCTTACTTGAAATTTTAACAGCAATGCTCAATGACTTATTAAAATACTTTAAAGCCGTATCGGGTTGATTAAGATTATAATAAATAAGCCCAATGTTGTTGAATGTAGCTGACAGGCCATTAAAATCTTTAATTTCGCTCAATAGAATAATAGATTTCTGATAATAGCTTAAAGCTTTTTCGTATTGAGATTGATCATCGTATATAAGTCCAATATTACTTAAAGTGTATGCAATGCCTTGCTTATCATTAAGCATTTCTCTTATTTTCAAAGTTTTAAGATAAATGTTAAGCGCAGAAGCATATTTTGACTGGTCATAATATAATATACCTAAACTGCCCAGAGTCGTTGCCGTTCTTTCTAAAAACTGATGTTTGACAGAAATTTTTAGTGACATCATAAAATTATCATTGGCATTACTATAGTCGCCTGTTGCATGGTAAATATTGCCAATATTGGCATAAAGGGTTGCAATCATCAAGTTATCATTTAAAGTATTGTAGGCCACTAATGATTGCTTATAGAAGTTAAGGGCTTTAGCATAATCACCTTTATAATAATATGCGATGCCCATGCCGTTTAAACTCAGTGCAATACCTTTTGGATAAGAAATTTCTCTTGAAATATTGAATGCTTTGTTGGTGAATAAAAATGCTTTATCAGGATCGGAAGGGGCCAGTTTTCTGGCTTCATTGTTAAGAATTAAAACAGTGCTGCTGTCATTAATATCATTTTTAGGGACACTTTTGTTTGAATTGATATTATTCAATGAATTTTTCTCAGCTTTCAGAAAAAAAGCATGTAAAAAAAATAAAGATAGAAGGACCGTTTTGAAGAAGAAATGGTGTTTAATAGACAAACGCATATTTATTCATAAGTTCCTTAAATTCAGGCATTTTCTTAATATTGTTTAAATCATCATCCTTCTTAAGGTGGTCAATTTCGCTAAAGCCTTTTGCAAGCGCCAAGTCGAGATATTTTAAGGCATCCTGAGCTCTGTTCATAAGAGAATACAAGCAAGCCATATTGTAATACGACCATGGGTTGTATGGTCTGTTGGCTATTTCAACATTTAAACTCTGAATAGCTTTGGCATCCTGTTTAAGAAAAAAGTATGAATAAGCAAGCACTGAATAATCTTTAACTTCTGATTTTTCGATAATTTCAATGACTTTTTTAAAGTCTTCGGCAGCAGTTAAAGTATCTCCTATAGCCATTTTAGCTCTACCTCTGAAATGTAAAACGCGATAGGCATTATTGATGTTCAGTTCGAGTGCTTTGGTATAATCAGAAATGGCTGCTTTATAATCGGGAATATAATTTTTGATATACCCTCTCAGAAAATAAGCAGTGGCATTTTTTTCATCAATTTCAATGGCAATATTAGCGTCTTCAATAGCGCCGTCGAAGTCGCCAAGATCGCGTTTTGCATTTCCTCTGTTAATAAATGCAGCAAAATGTACGGGGTTCATTTCAATAACTTTAGAGAAATCGCTGATGGCGTCTTTGTATTTACCAATAATTCTTAAAACCCTGCCCCTGTTAAAATAGGCAGATTCAAATTTAGGATTGATACTGATGGCTTTTGAAAATTCATCAACTGCATCTTTATACTTTGCAAGCTCCAAACTGATTAAACCACTTTCGTTGAATGCTTCGGCATAATCGGGATTAATATTAAAAGCTCTCTTATAGCAAAGTTTTGCATTATCAAAATCTTTTAACTCTCTAAGGGCATCACCTTTATTTTTATAAGGAACAGCCTGTTGGGGGTCTATTTCAATAGCTTTATTATAATCTTCGATAGCTTCCTTGAACATGCCAAGATTAAATTTAGAAAAGCCCAAATCGTTATAAAGTTCCCACTTACTATAATTTAACTTAACCGCATTATCGAAATCTTCAATAGCACTTGCATAGTTTTTAAGCAACAACTTTGCATAACCTCTTTTATAATATGCCAAAGAATAACGAGGATCTATAAGAAGAGCTTTTGTAAAATCAGCAATGGCGCCTTTATAATCGACCAATTCAATTTTCACATTGCCCATATTTACAAAAGCTTCGTAATACTCAGGAAAAATTTCAATGGCATGTGAAAAATCCTCAATAGCCCCATGATAATTTTTAATTGCAAATTTTGACATTCCACTTTGATTGTATGCAATGACAGTTTTAAGGTTGAGGATTTTTATACCATTTGCAAAATCTTTAATGGCTTCGTTGTAATACTCAAGTTCATAATAAACTTCGCCTCTGTAAAAGCGGGCTCCTGCATAATCAGGTTGTTCGGCAATAACAGCATCCATTAGTTTGAGACACTCCTGATACTGACCTTTTTCTTTAAGTTCTTTGGCTTTAGTCATCTGACGAGGCTCTGACTGTCCATAAAGTGTTGATACTAAACCTAATATCAAAACTAATGTATATATCTTTTTCATAATCAAATAATTTTAAATCAAAAATACAAATAATAACAAATGTAAGCATAGGAAAGTACATTTTATCGAAAATGTTAAAAATTAACATTTTATTTCTATATTTTTTTTACAATTGCATAATAAATATGCTTTTACTTAGTTTAAACAAATGCTTAAAAATATTTTTATAAATGACTGAACGCATAGAAAGGGAAAAAGAGTATCACAACATAGCTTTTAGCGAGGGTATCAGAAAAAGTGCAGACAAGTATTACACTATTCATAAAATATCTTTTGAGGAACTATCAAAAAAATTAAAAATTTACGGTGAAGGTAAAAATGTTTTAGAATATGGATGTGGACCGGGAAGTCATTCATTTATTTTAGCAAAATATGCTAATAAAGTGATTTCAATTGACATTTCTGATTATGCCATAAACAACGCCAATCTTATGGCAAAAGAAAAGAACATTACAAATCTTAAATTCATAGAGATGAATGCTGAGCAGCTTGGTTTTGAAGCCGACAGTTTTGATTTGATATATGGCAATGCAATAATACACCATCTCGATTTAGAAAAATCATTATCAGAAATTAAAAGAGTGCTGAAACCGCAAAGCAAAGCATTTTTTTATGAACCTATGGGACACAATTTTTTTATCAACTTGTATCGCCGGTTAACGCCCCGCATGCGAACTATTGATGAACATCCCTTGCTTTCAAAAGACATAAAATTTATTCAAAAATACTTTGACACAGTTGGAGTTAATTACTATCACCTTACAACTTTACTGGCTGTGCCTTTTAGAAATATGAAAGCATACGAAAATATTTTGCGGTTTTTCACTGCTATTGACTCATTTTTATTCAAAGCTTTTCCCTTTAGTAGAAAATATGCTTGGTACTGTGTGATTGAAATTACCAAAAAGAAACAGTCTTTATAATTAAGAAGTAGGAAATGAAAAGAAAGTTTGTAACAAACCTGTTTTTACTTCTTGCATTAAATTTTCTGATAAAACCTTTTTGGATTTTTGGCATTGACCGGACCGTACAAAATATTGCCGGCGCCGAAAGCTATGGTTCTTACTTTGCGCTCCTGAACATTTCATTTTTATTTAATATTTTCCTTGATTTAGGCATCACCAATTTCAACAACCGAAATATTGCCCAAAACAATCAATTGCTCAACAAACATTTTTCGGGTATTGTGGTAATGAAATTACTTTTGTCAATTCTATACCTTGCTATAACCCTTATATATGTATTTATATTTTCATATACAAAAGCCCAGATTTTTTTGTTAATGGTTTTATGTGCCAATCAGTTCCTGGCTTCATTTGTACTGTACCTGCGTTCGAACATTTCGGGTTTATACATGTTCCGCACCGATAGTTTATTGTCAGTTTTGGATCGATTGTTAATGATTATTATATGTGGATTGTTGCTATGGGGACACATTACTACAGAAGCCTTTCGAATTGAATGGTATATATATTCACAGACAGCAGCTTATTTTATCACTTTTATTATAGCCTTGCTGATCGTTATAAAAAAAGCTGCCTTTAAAAAAATAAGATGGCATATTCCATTTTTTCTGGTCATTTTTAAACAAAGTTTCCCTTTTGCCTTATTGGTATTACTTATGAACTTTTATTACCGTATTGATGGTATTATGCTGGAACGGATGCTTGATAACGGTGCCGAACAATCGGGTATTTATGCTGCTGCATTCAGAATTCTAGATGCCGGCTTTATGTTAGCCTATCTTTTTGCTGTTCTCTTACTGCCTATTTTTTCAAAAATGATTAAAGAGAAAGAAAAAATTGATGAAATGCTCAAGTTATCATTTTCGTTGATTATAGTGCCAGCGGTTATTGTGGCTGTGATTAGTTTCTTTTACAAATTTGAGATTATTGGCCTTTTATACCATGAAAATGTTGAAAGTTCGGCTGTTGTTTTTGGGATATTGATGATGTGTTTTGTGGCTATTTGTATATCATATATTTTTAGCACATTACTCACTGCCAATGGGAGTTTGAAGCAGTTAAACATTATTGCACTAATTGGTATGATCATTAACATATCACTAAATTACTTTCTTATACCGCATTTCAAGTCGTTGGGTTCAGCATTCGCAAGTCTGACAGCACAATTCACTGTTTGTTTTCTACAAATAGCCATTACTGTATTGATTTTCCGATTAAAAATAAATTATAAGTACATTATCACATTATTAGCTTTTATTATTGTTTCAGTATGTCTGACATACTTCTCTAAAACACTCAATATTAACTGGTTATTAAAGATAGGAATGGCTGGCCTGGTGTCATTTTTAAGTGCAATTATACTGAGGCTAATAAACCTAAAGGACATATTTAAAATCATTTTTAAAAAACCCTGATTAAAAGCTGTAATTATCTTATTATCATGTATTTAACATCGCATTTATAATATATTTTTTTATCATAAGTTTTTTTTTTACTTTTGGCACTCCAATCATAATAACATCTTCTTTTAAACACAAAATAAGTAAACTCAACAAATATGGAAAACGAATTAAAGGAAAGGAATGATTTCGACTCTGCAAATCTGCTGTATTTTTTATTAAAGTGGCGAAAACATCTGGCTATTGTGCTTATAGCCTCTGTAGTTTTATCAACACTTTTTTCATCACCCTGGTTTATCACGCCAAAGTATAAGTCAACAGTAGTGATGTTTCCAACAGCAAGTAATGCTTTGTCACAAGCATTGTTAAGTGAAACGAAGTCAGCCAAGCAAGACATTCTTGAGTTTGGTGAGCAGGAGCAAGCAGAGCAGTTGTTACAAGTATTAAATTCAAGTGTGATAAGAGACAGGATAGTAGTTAAGCATAATTTGATGTCGCATTATAATATTGATACGAACTCAAAATTCAAGATGACAAAACTGTTTGATGAGTATGAAAACAATATTCAATTTAAGCGCACAGAGTTTATGGCAGTTGAGATAATAGTAATGGATAAGGATCCGCAAAAAGCAGCCGATATTGCCAATGACATATCATCGCTATTGGATACGGTTAAAAATCAAATGCAAAAAGAAAGAGCTATAAAGGGTTTTAAAATAGTAGAAGCTGAGTATTTACAGCTTTGCGATCAAATCAAAAAGATGGAAGATTCCCTTACAGTTTTAAGGAAGCTGGGGGTACACGATTATGAAAGCCAGTCGCAGGTAATTACCGAGCAATTGGCAATAGCTTTAGCACATAATAACAAATCGGGAGCAGAGGCTTTAAATGCGCAATTAGAAAATCTGGCCCAATATGCAGGCGGATATGTATCAATAAGAGATGCTTTGGAACACGACAAGAAACAGTTAAGTGCTATAAAAAACCGTTATGAAGAAGCAAAAATAGATGCGGAGCAGGAGCTGCCTCATAAATTTATTGTTGACAAAGCCTACAAAGCAGAAAAAAAATCATACCCTATCAGATGGTTGATAGTAGTTATTTCTACATTTTTCACATTATTGCTTGCTATCATTAGTATTGTAATAATTGAAAACTTAGGAAAATACAATTTAAGTGCACCAATAAGCCTTAATATTCCGAAAAAATGACTGACAATAAAAGTTTATAAAACAAAAAGCATTTATGATATGGAAAAGCAACTAAGCAATATAAATATACTGAGCATTGCAAGTAAATGGCGATTACATTTATTTATTGTGTTTGTATTAAGTATTTTACTTTCCTCTATTTTTTCAGGCCCTGCTTTTATTGAGCCAAAATACAAATCGTACGCTATTGTATATCCCTCAAACCTCATCCCCTATTCTTCTGAAACTGCTACTGAGCAAATGCTTCAAATATTTAAATCGGATGAACTGAGAGACAGTATTATAAAGAAGTTTGACCTGGTTCATTATTACGAAATTAATACAGACAATAAATATTATTACAGTAATCTTATAAAGACTTATAATAGAAATGTCACCATTAAAAAGACAGAGTTTGAATCAGTACTGGTTGAAGTATTGGATAAAAATCCTGAACAAGCTTGTAAAATGGTTAAAGAGTTAATAAATTTATTTAATAAAAAAGTAAAAGAATTACACAAAGAAAAATCGGCAGAAGTTGTTGTAATTACTTCTAATCAACTCCGGCAAAAGGAAAATCAGATTGATTCTGTTTCTAAATTACTCAAAGAATTAAGTTCAGAATACAACATTATTGATTTTGAGGCTCAAGCCAAAGAAGTAACCAAAGGCTATTTAAAAACTGTTGACGGAGGAGGCTCTGGCGTTAACAATAAAGCTGTTGTAGAGTTGAAAAAGAATTTGGAAGAAAAAGGAGGAGATTATATTCTTTTAAATAATTTTTTGGTCGGATTAACAGAACAGTATATTGAACTTCAAACTGAATATGAAATTGCATTGAGAGATGTTAATAAAGAGCTCACTTATACCAATGTTGTGAGCAGTCCTATTCCTGCCGACAAAAAGGTTTATCCTATCAGATGGCTTATTGTTTTCATTTCTACGCTATCGACAATGTTCATTTCTGTATTGGTACTTATTTATATTGACAAATTAAAAACAAACAGATAACGTGGATACTTCCGAACAATTTAAAACACGTTTCTTTTATATCTGTTGTGCATTATTTATAGCAATAAATGCTATTTTCGTTGCACAGGAGTTTTACTATTTTAGTTTCTTGCCATTAGTTTTATTTATTTTATTTTGGTTTTTCTTTTCATTAGATAAATTTATTTTCCTTATTGCTTTTACTACGCCATTATCGGTTAAGCTAGAGGATTTTGATATTAATATAGGCATATCCATACCTACTGAGCCTTTAATGTTTGCTGTTTTATTGCTGTTTTTGGTTAAACTTTTTTACGATATTTCTATTTTTGATAAAAAGATTTTCAAACACCCTATAACTATAGCTATTATTATAAATTTGATCTGGATTTTTATCACATCAATAACCAGTGAGTTTCCAATAGTTTCTATAAAATTTTTAATTTCACGGTTATGGGCAGTGGTTACTTTTTTCTTTTTTGGCATTACTTTATTTAAAGAATATAAGAATATTAAAAAATTTATCTGGTTGTACTGTATTCCATTGGCAGCAGTAATCATCTACATCACTTTCAATCATTATCAATATGGATTCGACAGAAAAGTAGGGACATGGATCGTTCATCCTTTTTTCAATGATCACACGGCCTATGGATGCGTAATAGCTTTATTTATTCCTTTTATAGTCAGCTTTATTTTCAATTCAAAGCTCACAAAAACTTTAAGATTTGCAGCAATTATTATATTAGCAATACTGATTACAGGCATTTTATTATCGTATTGCAGGGCTGCTTTAGTAAGCTTGGCAGGTATATTGGCCATTTTTATTGTGTTGAAACTAAAAATCAATTATAAGATTGTATTACTTGTTTTGGTTTTTTTCGCGGGATTGTTTATGTTGTTTCAAACAGAATTAATAATGGAACTGGAGAAGAACAAACAAGATTCTTCGAGCAAATACTCAGAGCACATTCAATCTATTTCGAACATTTCAACCGATGCTTCAAATCTTGAAAGAATAAACCGCTGGGCGTCAGCTTTAAGGATGTTTAAAGAAAAGCCTTTTTTCGGATGGGGACCTGGCACTTACCAACTCGTTTATGCTCCCTTTCAGTATTCAAAAGAAAAAACCATAATCAGCACTAATGCCGGCGACATGGGTAATGCCCACAGCGAATACATTGGCCCATTAGCTGAATCAGGTGTATTGGGCATGTTAAGTATATTGTTTCTTGTTTTCAGCATTATATATACCGGTGTAAAAGTGTATAAAAACACTTCTGTAAAGGAAGTAAAAGTATTAACTTTAGGAGCATTCTTGGGTTTATGTGGTTATTTTATCCACGGCATTATGAATGATTTTCTAGACACAGACAAGGCTTCTGTACCTTTCTGGGGGTTTGCAGCCATACTGGTGGTTATGGATATTTATCACAAGGATACAAAGGAAGAAAAATCTGAATCAAAAAGCTAAATTAGCTTCATGTTATTGACTATTTCAGGAAGTTTTCTGAGCAGCGCCAATTCGCGCCATTTTTTTGTTTTTTCATCGGCCGGAATGCCAAAATATGTTTTATAAGGAGGAATATCTTTATCTACGCCCGACATAGCCAAGACTACAGACCCTTTACCTATAACCAAATCTTTCTGTATTGCAACGCCACCCCAAAGGATAACCTCATCTTCCAACACGGTGACACCAGCTACCATAACACCATTACCTATCAAACAATTTTTACCTATTACAGTATCGTGCCCAATCTGAACATGATTGTCGAACTTTGTACCATTGCCAATAATTGTATCTCCCGAAACACCTTTGTCAATGGTGCACAGACAACCTATCTCCACATTATCTTCAAGAATAACACGTCCGCAAGACTCCATCTTATCATAATGCCCATCGGGTCGTTTTTTGAAATAATAGGCATCCCCACCAATAACCGAATTGGCATTAATAATAACATTATCGCCCACAATACAATGATCGTATATGCTGACATTAGAATGTATAATACAATTCTTTCCTATTATCACATTATTGCCTATAAATGCTCCCGGTTGAATGATGGTACCTTCTCCAATAAGGGCCTTGGAACTAACAGGTAAAGCACAACTTTCGAAAGGTCTGAAGTGTTTTACAATCTTCACATAATCGGCAAATGGATCTTCAGAAAAAATAAGCGCCTTGCCCTCGGGACATTCTACTTTTTTATTGATAATAATTGTTGAAGCTTTAGAATTTAAAGCTTTATTATAATACTTGGGATGGTCAACAAATGTTATATCTCCATTTTCAACTTTATGAATTTCATTGATACCAGTAACAGCAAAATCGGGGTTTCCAAAAAATTCAGCACCAATAAAAGAAGCAATCTCTTTTAAAGATTTAGATGGTGTAATTTTCATAAAATTGAAATATAATTATTTTACTCTTTCAGAATAACTGCCATCGCGGGTATCAACTTTAATCTTCTCCCCTTCATTTACAAAAAGGGGAATATTAACAACAGCGCCGGTTTCTAAAGTAGCCGGTCTTAAAGTGTTTGTTGCAGTATCACCTTTTACACCAGGCTCTGCATAAGTTATTTGAAGCACTACAAAAGCAGGTAGTTCACATGTTAATGGTGTTTCGGTATCGGCATGAAATAAAATTTCCACATCCTGGCCTTCTTTTAAAAATTGGGGTGCATTAATGAGTGATTCTTCAATCAGCGTTTGTTCAAAAGTTTCGGAGTGCATGAAATTATATCCAGAAGGGTCTTTATATAAAAACTGATAAGGACGTCTCTCTACTCTGGCCACATCTAATTTAACTCCTGAATTAAAAGTGTTGGGTATCACCCTGCCTGTTCTCAAATTTCTCAATTTTGTCCTTACAAAGGCGCCACCTTTTCCGGGTTTTACATGTTGAAATTCTACAACAGAGTATAAATCTCCGTTAAATTCAATACATAGACCATTTCTGATATCAGCTGTTGTTGCCATAATTTATTAAATTATTTAAATTGATTTAAGTTGCAAAAGTAATAAAATATTCTGTTTTGAAAAATGAAATTAATAGGTTTTCAAAATTTAAGTCTTGCCAATCCTGCTTTTGCCTTTTGGTCAATACTGTTCTTATATTCAGTGTTTTCTAAATTCATGGCTTTGTTGAAAAACTGCAATGCCAGCTCATATTTATGTTGATTTTCATAAATAAGACCTAATTGAAGACAGGCATTGGCTGCATAATAATAAACCTCTTCCTCTCCCATTTTTATGGTAGTAATATAGTTTGTTACAGCAAAAACAGTATCGCCTTTCTCGTGGTAAATACGGGCCAGACGGTAATAATATTCGAGATTGTCTTTTTTAGATTTAAAAGTTTTTTCGGGTGTTGCAGCAGCAAGTAAATCCAATGCTTTCTTATAATAACCCCCATCAAAAAGCAACCTTGCTTTTAACAGAATAACATTAGGTAACAGATTTCTTTTTGCTTCTGAAAGAGCTAATTTATCATCATCGGTTCTTGATTTTCCATAGAGTTTTGCTTTAGACATATTTTTGTGGTAGCCTAAAGTATCATCATTAATTAAACAGTGCCATGCTATTTTCTGATAAGCTGCTTTGATAAAGTTTTGTCCTTTGTAATTTTTCAAATAACTCTCAAAATAAATGTCGGCATCTTTATCCAACCTGTTAAGCCTTGCCAAACCATTGGCATAAAATCTATAGCTAAATGTAAAGCAATTGTTACATGGTTCAAAATCAGATAAAATACCAATTCCTTTATCAGTATTTATTTTTGTTCTTATATAAAGGTTGGCGACACCAAAATTAACCAACGCACTTGATTTGACTAATTCGCCTATCTTTTTGTTTGACTCAGTAAACCTGATAAGAGCCAACACATTTTCTCTTTTATTTTCAAGATTCATGCTTACATAGGCCATCAAAAAAACAGTTTCAGCATTAAGATAATTATATTCCTCATTTTGTGCTGAAGCTTTAAGAACTATAGCCAACTGATTGATACCTTGTTCGAGTGTCCCTTCACTACCAATAATTTTTACCACCCATTTGTATTCATCAGGTATTGAACCAATTAAAGAATTAAGCAAACCAAGACTTTTGAAATTCGGTGTAAAAGAAGGAAATTCTTCATTGTTTTTTTTCAATAAGCGGTAGGCTTTATTTATTTCATAAGCGGCAGTCACATACTCATCAAATATAATCCTTGCGGCAGCCCATTGCAGATATACTTCAGCTAAACAATAGCGGTAATAAGGTGATTTATTGTCGCCGTTTTGTAATAAGTCAATGCGTTTGTCTTTATTGCTTTTTAAGGTGTTAAAAACGTCAGGGTTTTCACTTATAACAATGCTTAAGAAATCAATTGTATTGTTTAAATAGTGAGTTATCAGATTGTCAGGATTAGCTTTTATTTCGTTGGCAATAAGTACTTTAGCCTGAATAAAATTTAAATTGATGATATTATTATAAGCCTGTTTGCAATTACTGTTAAAATCGTAATTGGCAATAGACGGTTTGGCAATAATAATTAAAACAATAATAAAGCAAAGCTTGGTGTGTTTAGTAAAAATGCTGTTTAACATCATTTTATCAATAAAAAGAGGCTGTCTCAAATATTTGTAAAAATGTCTTTTATTGAATTTTGTTATTTTGCCATCTTTACCCCCAGACCCCCTAAAAGGGGCTATCCAACGCACATTTAAGGAAGGATTCCCTTCAGGGAAAAGAAGGGTGTGGGATGGCAAAAAGCAAAGCAATTAGAGAAAGATATTACTTTTGAGACAGCCTCTTCGCTGTATTAATAGTTACTAAGACTAATTTTCACTTTTCAAATACTCCTGATCAACCAGAATACGGCCACAATATTCACAAACAATTACTTTCTTCTGTGTGCGAATATCCAATTGTCTTTGTGGTGGGATTTTATTATAACAACCACCGCAAGCGCCTCTTTCAATTGTCACCACAGCCAGACCATTTTTTGCATTTTTTCTTATACGGCTGTATGCCAACAACAATCTCTCATCAATATATTTCTGATAATCACGGGCTTTTTCTTCCAGTTGTTTTTCTTCTTTGGTTGTTTCGGCAATAATCTCATCAAGTTCGTTTACTTTAACTTCCAATTCTTTTTTATAAACCTCCAGATCGCTTTCAACAGCATCTCTGTTTTTTCTTTTGATTTCAATTTTTTCTTTTAGGATGCGCAGATCTTTTTCGTGTAATTTTATGTCTAACTCTTGATTTAAAATTTGATTGGCCAGCGACTCATATTCCCTGTTATTTTTCACATTGTCCTTATGCGCTTCGTATTTTTTTATCAGGGTATTGCAATCTTTTATTGAGATATTTTTTGCAGCAATGGTCTGATCGGCTGTTTTAATATCTTCATTCATATTGGCAATTCTTGTTTCCAAGCCGGCAATGGTATCTTCAAGGTCTTTTATTTCGACAGGAAGCATTCCTCTCACACTTCTGATTTTCGTAATTTGTGAATCGATCTGCTGCAAGCGATACAATGCCTGAAGTTTATGCAGAATAGTCAAATCTTCATGTTCATCTTTTGCTGTGGTACGTGTTACTGTAATTTCCTGATTTTCGTATTTTTCTTGGGGTTCAACAGTATTTATTACTTTTTTTTTGGTGGTTGTGTTTTTAGCTTTTGCCATAGGAAATAAAGATTTATATTGATTTACAGATAATAAACAGGATTTTTTTCAACCTGAGAAATTTCGACTGCAAATTTAGGAAATTTTTTAATTAAAACAGATTTTATTAATTCTTTTGAAAAATGCTCGCTTTCATAGTGTCCAATATCAGCAATAATAATTTTTTCCTGCGTATCAATAAAGTGATTGTATTTAAATTCGGATGTTATGAGTATGTCAGCCCCCGACGCACAGGCTTTTTGAATCAAAAAACTGCCTGAGCCTCCACACACGGCAACTTTTTTAATTAATTTTCCAGTTAGTTTATTATGTTTTATACTTTTCAGATTCAGCATTTTCTTAATTATTTTAAGAAAATCAATATCGGTTAAAGGTTTTTTAAGTTCGCCAATCATTCCGGCACCACTGTTATTACAGGAGTTGTCGAGCGTGTAAATATCGTAAGCCACTTCTTCGTAGGGATGGACCTTAAGCAAGGCTTTAACAATTTCATTTTCGAGATGAACAGGATAAATGGTTTCCAAACGGATTTCGTTTTCAAAATGCAATTTATTTATTTCTCCCACAAAAGGATTAGACTTATCGGATGCTCTGAATGAGCCTTTGCCCTCGGCATTAAAACTGCAACAATCGTAGGCACCTATATGACCTGCACCGGCATTAAAAATGGCATTTCTTACAAGTTCAGCCTGAGCTACAGGACAAAATGTCACAAGTTTTTTCAGCACACCTTTCTGTGGTTGCAGTACAGAAGTATTTTCCAGTCCAATTTTGTCAGCTAATATATGATTGACACCCAGTTTAGAATTATCAAGGTTGGTGTGGGCCGCATAAATCGCAATATCATTCTTAATGGCTTTAATTATCACCTTTTCGGTAGAGGTATGCCCATTTATTTTTTTCAGACCTTCAAAAATAACAGGATGGTGAGAAATGATGAGGTTGCATTTTTTTTGAATGGCTTCTTCAATTACATCAAGAGTTACATCGAAACATATAAGGGCACTTTTTATTTTATCATCATACGAACCAACGATTAAACCTGAATTATCATAAGTTTCCTGATATTTTAAAGGGGCAATCAGTTCAATTTCTTTAATAAGTTCTCTAATGGTCATTTTTAAATAATATTTAGCTGCTTATGCGTTAATTTAAATCGAGCCAAAATTACTAAATAAAAAATAAATGTAACCATTTAAGACTATAAATCCGTATAAGTATTTAATTTTCAAAAATATGCCAAAGTTTTTAAAAGTATGTGCCTATCCAATTGCCATGTTATATGGATTTATGATGTGTGTGCGCAACTTACTTTTCGACTGGCATATACTGCCTTCTGAAAGCTTTCCGGTTTCTGTGATATGTGTTGGCAATCTGGCTATGGGCGGCACAGGCAAAACACCTCATACTGAATATTTAATCCGTCTGCTTCAGAAAGAATACAAGGTAGCTGTTTTAAGTCGTGGATATGGGCGAAAAACCAAAGGGTTTATCCTTGCCGACCCTACTATGGATGCTCTGACTATTGGGGATGAGGTTAAACAATTCTCCAATAAATTTGAAAATGTCATTGTGGCTGTATCAGAAGACAGAAGAAAAGGCATCAGAACACTTTTAAAAGCGCATCCCGAAATTGAAGTCATTCTGATGGATGATGCCTTTCAACATCGCTATGTAAAAGCAGGCCTTTCAATACTCCTAAGCGATTACAGTAATTTATATACAAACGATTTTGTAGTACCAACAGGGTTTCTGAGAGAATTCAAATCGGGAGCCAACAGGGCCGATATTATTTGCATCACTAAATCCCCAAAGGTTTTGTCGCCAATAGTAACAAGAGAAATTGAAGCCGCATTAAAAATTAATGAAAGGCAAAAACTATATTTTTCTTACATCAAATTTAGAAAAGTACTACCTTTGTGCAAGGATACTAAAATTGAAATGCCCAAGAAGATTTATGCTATTTTGCTCTTTGCAGGCATTGTCAATACCTATCCTCTGGAAGAGTACTTAAAGTCTGAGTGTGATGAGCTTACGGTTTTAAAATACAATGATCATTATCAGTACACATTGAAAGATATTGAGTTTATTATCCAGAAATTTAAGGATTTATATTCCGTAAATAAAATTATAGTAACAACAGAAAAGGATGCCAAAAGATTGGAATGTGAAGCCATTAATGAATTGTTAAAAACGGTACCCATTTATTATGTACCCATTGAAATAGAATTACATACAAAATATAAACAAGACTTTGATAACCAAATTTTAAATTATGTTAGAAAAAATAAAACAAACAGTTGATTACATTAACAATGAATTTTCTTATCAACCAGAAGTAGGCATCATATTAGGCTCCGGGCTCGGTGGCTTGGTAAAAGAAATAGATATCAAACATGTATTCAATTATGAAGATATACCTAACTTTCCTGTTTCAACAGTAGAAGGTCACAGTGGCAAATTAATTTTCGGCACTATTGCAGGTAAAAGAGTGGTAGCCATGCAGGGACGTTTTCATTTTTATGAAGGATACACCATGAAAGAAGTTACTTTTCCTGTAAGGGTCATGAAATTTCTGGGTATTAAAACACTTATATTATCCAATGCCAGTGGTGGTGTAAATCCCAGTTTTGCTATAGGCGATGTAATGATAATTACTGACCATATTAATTTATTGCCCTCCAATCCACTATTAGGACCGAATATTAAAGAATTAGGTCCCCGCTTCTTAGATATGCACGATGCCTATGATAAGAAACTCATTGAAAAAGCACTTAACATTGCCAAGAAAAACGGTATTAAAGTACAAACAGGTGTGTATGCAGCTGTTTCAGGCCCATGCTTCGAAACACCTTCTGAATACCGATATATAAAAAGAGTAGGCGCCGATACAGTGGGCATGTCAACTGTGCCCGAAGTACAGGTAGCCCGTCACATGGGCATTCCTTGTTTTGCAGTATCAATTATAACAGATCTGGGCGTGGAAGGCCAGGTGGTGGAAGTAAGTCATGATGAAGTGGTTGATGTAGCCAATAAGGCAGAACCCAAAATGACATTGATTATTAAAGAATTGGTTGAAGGACTATAATTTTCTATTACATTTTTTACAACTAAAAATATCTGCCATTTACCAGGGCATGACCTAGCACGAGATAACATGCTGCATCGAGCATTGAAAATATTCCAACACCAACTAAAGTCCAACTTGTGAGGTGTATATTTAACTTATATGTTTTTTCCTGCAATGTGCCCGAAAGGTTATTAACATTTCTGCGTACAAACATATAAATAATTAATATAACTATCATCGGCAGCGCATAACCGACATTGTATAAAATAATGTTTCCTATGGCAACAGCAGGTTTTAAATGCAAAGTTGAATACTTCCCAAGTGCAATGATATAAGGTACAGAAAACGGAAACGAAGAAACAGAAATAAATGCCCCCATAACAAAAGCCAAAAAGCTGTTCATCGATTTAAGACGGGCTATCATCATATTTTGAGAGGGAGTGGGTAAAGCATGCCTTTTTTTGAGAAAATATAAAAACCCAAATATTGCCATGGCTAAACCTAAAAAAAGTTCCCATTGATAATAATGGGTATTTGACATATTGGCCGTAGAGGGAAAATACTTACCCAGAATTTCAAGCAATTGGTTAATGAAAAAATGCCCTACAATACCACAAGCCAAATATGCCAGACTTAAACCGAGCAGAAACGACATACTGTTGCGTACAGGATTGATTGTGGTTAGCAACAACGCAAAAACAACAATCTGTTGTGCTGTTGATAAACTGTCGAAAAGTGACAGAGAAAATGTAAAAAAAACAGTACTCATTTTAAGGCGGCATTTAACATGTCAATAAAATGCAAAGTTACACAGATTGCCCAACATATATAAGAATATAAAATCAAAAAAATAATTATTTAAAAAGCATCTGATTAATTTATTTCATTAATTTTGCGACTTGCATATATTTTCATATCGCAATTAAAAACAATTTTTACAAACAAATTAAAACTAAATTATGAAAGTTAGAAATTTACTATTAAGTACATTGGTTGCAGTATTATTTTGCAACATCAGTTTTGCACAGGACACCATTGCAGCATGGACATTTCCTGCATCATCAGCAGACTCATTAGTTGATGTTTCAACAATTTTAAATTCCACCAGCTATATCAGTTGTGTCTATGGCACTAACAATACACCAAGTTATTATGCAATAGCAATAGACTATACAACCAATGGTGCAGACATTTTAACAGACCCCACTGATAAAAGCGCAAAAGTTGTAGGATTAAACGACGGAGCAGACTCTGTGGCATGGACAGTAAAATTTAAAACCACAGGATACCAAAATATTAAACTCTCTTCAAAACAAACTGCCGGAGGCAATAATCCGGGTCCCAGAGATTTTAAAGCGCAGTATAAATTGTCAGACACTTCAACATGGGTAGATATTACAAACGGCACTGTTCTTTGTGCCAATAACTGGACATCAGGCGTTTTAAGCAATGTTGATCTGCCTGCAGCATGTAATAATTCAACCAACAATGTGTCAATTCGCTTTTTACAGACTTCAAACACAGACATCAATGGCGGAACTGTAGCTGCTACAGGAATTTCAAAAATAGACAATATTGTTATTACTGGAGAAGCTATAACCGGCATTGATTCCTACAATAATAACAATTTGAATATTTATCCAAATCCTAATAAAGGGAGTTTTATTATTGAAAACAATGGTGATATAAAGCAAATCAGAATATTTAATATTCTAGGAAAAAACATTTACATAAATGAATCAGTAATTGAAGGTTCAATTAATTTTAATGCTTTCGAAGCAGGTGTATATTTTGTTCAGGTAACACTAAAAGATAATGTTACAAGCACTTCAAAATTGGTTGTAGAATAATCTATCAGTTATAAATAAAAAATTATTATTCAATTCATATTTCCTAAAAATGCTTATAGTGACAACGATAAATTGAGCATTATAAATCTTCCGGGGCACAACTGTCCTTTATTGTTGACGTATTTTTTATTTAGAATATTAATAACATCCACTCCTACTTTCAAATAGTCTAATGGCTGCGACATAAGCTTCAGATTAAAATAATTATACTCTGGTGTATATGTAGTATTCTCATCATCTATCCATTGTCTGCTTACATAATGGTACGATATGTTGGCACTAATATATTTTCTTCTGTAGATCAACGAGGTATTTACGGTATTTCGGGGTACCTCCATCAAAAATTTACCATTAAGGTCTTTATTTTCATACTTGTCATTTTTAAACTCAGCAATGTATGAATAGTTGTAAGCCTGATTGATATTGAAATAAAAGTATTTTAAAAAACCAACATCTAATGCTGATTCAATGCCATACATCTTTACTGTGGCTATATTATCTCTTATCAGTACCGATTTCAGAGCATCGCTGCCGGTATCAACACTGTCACCGGTTCCCACGAAATACTGAAATCCTTTGCCTATGGCGTTAAAAACCGATGTTTCAAATTTTACATTTTCTGATAATTTCAAATCAAAGCCTGCTTCATAATTGTGAAGATATTCAGGGGCTAATTTGGTATTGGCTATTTTAAAACCCTTTGTAATATTTCTGTTTGTACAAATATCATCCAGCATTGGCGGGCGGTAGCCTATAGCATAAGAAGCATAAGCATTGAACTTGTCATTAAAATGGTATTTTGCACCTATCTTTGGACTTAACGCCCCCCACTTTTCATCAGTAAAGACAATGGGATAATTTTCAATAAATGATGTCAGCTGCGATGGTGTTTCTATTTTAAATGCCCCATTTTTAAATTCAATATAATCATACCTCAGACCAAGTGACAGATTGAGTTTTCTTTGTATGGCATTGATCTCACCCACAGCAAATACCGCATACTGATTTAACTGCCCCTGCTTGCGTGTAACATCAGTCGAAGTATAATAAATTTCTGAAGAATAAACGCTTCCATGCTTTAAATCAGTACCAGTCACAAATTTAATATTCGAATTTAAGGGTAAAGAATAAGATGTAAAAACACCACAATCTTTTCTGTCGGAATTTGTATCATAATACTTGTATTTATTACTTTTCTTGCTGACAGTCTCATTCTGTCGGAAATAGATTTCATTCTGATAATACGGTTGTATTTTAAGATCTGCTCTCCCCACCGACTGCGTATAAAAGAGTCTTGCAGCATGAGTTTTAAAATTGTTATAACTGCCCAGTGCTTCAAAAACTTTCACCCCATCACCCCTAATATCATCCCAATAATCATATCCCAGTTCAATTTCCGAGTTTTTACTTAGCTTATACCCTACTAAGCCCGAAACGCCTAATTCTTTTAAAAATACAGTTGTATCATAATCAGTTTTCAGCTCTTCGGTATTGACCAAATAACCATCTCCTTTTCTCAGAAAATTATTGATATTCCAATACAATCCTTTGTCATCGCTTATTTCTGAACCTGAAAGATTGGTATTTAGAGAAAGTGTGTTGTAGGTACCTATACCTGCTTTAATAGTTCCTGAAAGTTTTTCATTTGGTTTTTTTGAAATAATATTTATAATACCACCCATGGCATTGCCCCCGTAAATAGCTGATGCAGGACCTTTTAAAACTTCAATACGCTCTATTTGTTCGGGATTAATTCTGTTCCAGTTTATACCGCCGCCATCAGCTTTGTTTATGGGAACCCCATCAAGCAATATTAAGACGCGTGCCGTGCTGTTCAAACCTCGCATATTCACACCTGCATTGCGCGAAAAAATACCAAAATCCCTGTCAGTCTGCACACCAGGAAGCATAAGCAAAAGCTCATCTGTATTGGTATATGAAAATGTTTCTATGTCCTTATTAGTTATAACCTCCGTTCTGGATGGAATATCATCATTCTTTTGTTCATACCTGCTGGCAGTTATAAAAACACAATCCAGCACCTTGCTTTCAGGTCTGAGATAGATATTTAAATTGATTTTTTCATCTTTTGCAAGTGTCGTTGAAAAAATAGTATCTGCATATCCAATATACGACACATACAATTCATATTTGCCGGGTTCATTCAAATTCAACTTAAAACAACCATCCTTGCTGCTGACTGTATTCAGGGACAGTGAATTAATGCGTATATGTGCACCTGACAATTTTTTATTGTTATCAGCATCTGTTATGCATCCTTCAATTGTCTGACTAAAAGATATAAAATTCAGTAGTAACAACAACAAAACAACAAGCCATTTAGAGCAACAAGTTGGTTTTCTTTTCATTACTCTTGAATTTTTATTGATAAATCAACTTGTCCATTGGTATTAGGCACAATGCTGTCAATTTTCATCAAGCCTATTTTGCCCGATTGTATCCTAAAAGCCCAAACCTGCTCTGCCACTATATTCTTTCCCTTCCTCTTGGCATTAACCACATCATAAGAGGCAATCAGCAAACTATCGTTATTGGCAAAATCAAAATCTGCAGGGCTTAAAGTTGTCAGATTGTATCTGGCTTCATTTCTTATTTGCCAGTTTGAAACGCCATAAGTGCCCGTAAAAATAGAAGGGGCGTCATTATCATTTGGCGACGATAAAGTCGATTCATAGACACTATGGTAGTAATAAGCAATATCAATCCACTGTTGGTTATTAAAAGCTTCTTCAAGTGTTGAAATCTCTTCGGTGGTAAATGAAAAAAAATGACCTGTTAGTGTGTTGTCCTGCGCCCCTAAAGTAATATTATATTCTTTTATACTTCCAAAGACAGCCCCGGTATCTATTCCAATAACTGCATTTACCGATACCATTTCTCTGTCTTTATTCATCACCATAAATGTCCATCTTTCACTTGCTGATGCCCCCTTTACAATTTCCAAATTATAATAAAATTCATTTAAATAAATACCGGTATCTAAAAATACTTGTTCACTTCCATTATTAAAACTTACAACCAAGTTGGTCATTGGTACACTCAAAGCTGTTGCTTTTATTTTAAATTTCATTACTGTGCCCATGGGTAAGAGGGTGTCCTTAAAAATACATGCTGAATCAGCAAGAAATTCAATACAGGGCTTTTCCTTCAATGTTTCTGTCTTTTTACAACATGGAATCAAAAAAATTAATCCACATAAAATAGCATAAAAGAATAAAATTGTTTTTAACGATATGAATATTTTTTCACTTCGCATTTACAGCTTATTAATATTTATAATTCGAAATTACTATTTATAGTATTTTTTGAAAGCCAAACCGGTAATGATAGCTGCCGTAAAACCAAATAAAAGATGTGTGGCGATGGGATATAATACGCCTGATGAAAAAGAATAGAAATAAACACCAGAGAACATTGAAATAAACATTCTCGAAACCGGTATCACAGCCCAACTTAAAGCACCTGCCAAGCCAAGAAAAAAAAGAGGTTGTCCGATTTTTCTCCAGAAAGAAATTAAAAAATCTAAAACTATTCCAACAAATAAAATTAAAAACGGTTTAAAAACATCTCCCGAACTCACCTGAAATAATAGCATAAAAGCAGTTGCACCAGAAGATGTAATGGTTCCGGCTCCTTTTATTCGTGACAAAGTAACTGTCGAAGATAAAATTAACATAAAAAGCAAACCTTGTTTTCCGGGCAGTTGCATGGGCATTTTCAAATACTGCTGCGCAACAGCAGCAAAAATACCTGCAACAAATAAAAAGAATATTTCTGCAATAAAAGCTTGGGTCTTATTCTGAAATAGATTTAATAAAATGCTTTGTGGCTGTTTTGTATTCATTTGGTTTATTTTCAATTTGTTCAACATATAAAACGGATTTACTATCTCTCAACACAGGTCTGCTCCAATCGCCTAACAATACACTATCACTATCATCAAGCAACTTATTATCAATGGTTTTAAAAACTTCAATGCCAATTTTGTCTTTTATCTCACTTACAGAATGTACACCATTCACTTCTCTCAGATTATTCATCCAAAGAACCCTGCCGTCATTTCCCCACAAAGCCAGTCCAACAGCCGCCAATGCCCCTATTATTCCGGTCTTTCTGCCAGTCAACCCTTTCAAATATATATTACTAACATCAGCCAATTGATAGGCATCAGCTTCCATCAAAATAATTCTCTTTGCATTTAATCCCCATTCAATAATAGTATTGTCAAATTCACAATCCTCTGTTAATATACACAAACCAACATCAGAACCGGTCGCACTGTTGCTAATTAAAAATTCCTCACAAGCTAATACAAGCTTTTCAAAATCAGTTAATAAAGTTCCGCTTAAAGACGCAGAGCTGTTGTGAGAAGTATAGGGTATATCCTTATGAACATATAATTGATGGCGGATAATAATTTTTGTTGAAAATATCCTATTTTCATTTAAATAACAACTCAGATCCCTTACCAGGTGACCTGTGCCCATGCTCTCCAGATTGTCAGTATCATCAATTCCAATTATTACTTTCATTCAGCGATATGTCTAACTTTACATCTCGTAAAATTAACAATTATTTTTTATTGGTGTTAAGCTTTTGAATTTTTTTAAAGAATTTTTCAACAGGTTTTTTGAGTAATTCCTCCGTTTCATCATGAAGCTGTTGAAAATATGTTACAATGAGTGCTCCTTCTTCAGTAAGTTGTGTTTGTCCACCACCTCCAGTGCCTCCTCTGCTTTTATCAATTAGTTTGAAACCTAGTCTTTCCTCTACAATTTTAAGTTTATCCCAGGTGCTTCTGTAACCCCACCCCATTTCCTCAATTGCCATTTTTAATGAACCAGTTCTACTGATAATTTTCAACAACTCCCATTTACCATCACCCAATATACCTTCTCCCATCTCATTTTCTAACCAAATTTTATGTCTGACTTTCAAAGAATTATTCATAGCAAGTTGAAAATTTAAATTGAAGCAAATTTAAAATTTTTGTCTTAAAACAAAAATAAAAAAGCCATATAAAATTACTTCTATATGACTTTTCTATTCCTTAACAACTTAAGGCTCTATTTGTTATTAATTAACCATTATTTCTTTTTAACCACTTTTTCAAAATGAGAAAAATCGTCTGCTACAATGCTGATAAAATAAATACCATCAGTATATTTTGATAAATTCATTGTAAGCAGATATTGGTCACTGTCAATATCAGTCATATTTCTCTTTTCAACCAATTGGCCTAAAGCATCATAAAGATATACAGTTGTGTTCTTATCTTTCAAATTTAAGAGATAAATATTAACCTGACCTGATGAAGGATTAGGGAAAATAGACACATTTTGATCTCCACTTTCAATGCCACAGTTAACAGCAACTGAATTAAACAACTCTGATACTCCATTATTGTCTGTTTGTCTTAATCTATAATACGACAGCGCACCAAGAGGGTCAGAATCAGTTATTGAATAATACTTTTCAGTACTGCTGTTGTTAGCACCATCAACATTAGCTACTGGTATCCATACTTTAGCATCGAGGCTCTTTTCAACAGTAAAGAAGTGGTTGTTAGTTTCAGTAGCTGTTGTCCAGTTAACACTTACTTTACCATCTTCACACTTAGCGTTAAAATTCAGCAATTTCACTGGCAGTGGTGCAGACTGACTACTCAATACCCAAATACTAAAGAACTGAGCTGAGTCAACATAGCTTGTTGTGAATTTTCCGGTGTTTCCTCCAGAGGTTATGGGAGTATTCACACAAAAACCATGATTGGTCATATTTGAAAATTGATTCAAAGAATAAATCATGTCTGCCCATACGCCTGTAGTGCTGTCGGGTTGAGGATTATAACGTTGAGCAATCATATCCCATTCGATGATGTTGTCGAGTTCAGTATCCAAATAGGTAAAAGTCAACTTACCGTCTATTTTAGCATGCACCGATTGATCCTGATCAGCTGTACCAATATACCAATATCTGTCAATTATTAAATCGCCCCCGCTGTTATCAAGACCTAAATGATTCACAATGGCCGGCATTGGAAAATTGTCCATAGTTGTACCATATGTTGAAAAGTCTATATAACCAGTTGAACTCATGTTATTTTGTATTATTTGAAGATCTAAGGGTAAATACTCTGTAGCAGACTTTCCAAAGGGCAAAGTATAAGTATCCAAACTATTTTGAACATTCCACCTTACCATATTGTATAAATTTTCAGGAGTGCGTTCTGCATATATATAACCATCTGTTCTATTTATTGCACTAGGAAGCTTATTTTCCAGAATCAGTGTATTGTTATTTAAATCCAGAACACCATTTTTCAACGACAAGGTCTTTTTTACCGAAGTTTCTTCAGTCAGTACCACACGGGCACCACCGGCTTTACTCACATCATTATCAACCACCATATCATAGAAAGGCCAGTATCTGCTATCGACGTTTTGTGTATCTGCACCATTAAATATAACACTGCCTTTGCCACAATAGAATTCACCGGCTTCATTGTTCCAATCGCCCTTTATAGTAATAATTTCATTACCCTTTTCAGTAGTAGAGGTATCTTCTACTGTAAATACACCTTTATTTATAAAATCACCTACAATATTTAAATCTGTTCCGGCATATAAATTAACAGCAGTACCCTCTCCCAATGTAAGATTTCTGCATACACCAGGGTTTGTTATATTAACAATAGGTGTAATACATTCACCTCTGAATATTAAAACATCAGTAGTATCACTTGGTGTTAATGTCAAAGACACTACTTGTCCTACAGAATTAAGTGTACACCAGTTTTGACTATTCCATTCAGGATTTGTGCCTGTGTTGACAAACCCGCCTGAAGGTAAGGTGCTGACAATTGATGACAACTCAGTAGGTGTATAAGGTGAATTTGAATTAACAATAATAACTTCAGCCACACCTTCATCTCCCCAGCAACCTTCCGGTGATTGAGATCTGAAATAATAATTTCCTGAAACTACTACCTCTTGAAAAGTAGATGGCACATCAGTACTTGTTCCACCACTGGTAGTTCCCTGAAAATATATAGTACCTCCGGTACCTTCTGTTGCGGTAAGAAATACAGTGCCACCACATTGTGTTTTACCTCCAAATACAAGTACCGGAGCGGGTGGTTCAGGTTTATCATTTATAAGTACTGTTACCGGTGCAGAAAGACATCCCGATGAATCAACTTTAACAGAAAAAGTATATGTTCCTGGTATTAAGTCATTAACGGTTGCACTAATTCCAGAACCAGAAATACCTTGTGGATTCAATGTCCATTCTGCAGTTGGCAAACTATTTAAAACAACCTTTCCTAAAGGTTCCAAACAGCTTGGCTGAATTACAATAGCTGTCGGTGGATTTGGAGATGGAAAAACATTCCATGTAGCAATAATTACAGGAGTTAAAGAAGTACATCCATACATACCACCTGTACGACTTACACGAATTTTAATAACTGAACCCTGAGATGAAATGGGAGCTCCTGATGTATAATTATACCATGTTTGATCATTATTTGTAGTGTATTCATATTTATCCATTGCTCCCCATGAGCCACCTGAACCGGGAATAATAATAGCAGATGCAGAAAATCCCAAACATAATGATCCGCCATTTTCAGGTAAAGCTGCACCCAATGATGGATTCACAGGGGGCGTGCTTACAGGCCATGATGCAATAGTTATTGGACCTGTTGGTACACCATACAAACCACCCGAACGACTGGTACGTATGAGTACATTTCCAACTGCATTTGCAGTATTAATAGTAGCTCCCGATGTATAAACCGACCAACTCATCCCATCATCAATACTGAATTCGTACAAATCGGTAGCTCCTACTCCACCACCCGAACCGGGTACAATCGTAGCACTAATGCCATAATCGGTGCATACAGCTCTGCCAATAGGTGGGTTTGTCACATTCAAAGTTGGATTGACATTGGGTTTATAGACAAACAAAACCACTTTCGCAACATCGCTTAATCCAATATTAGAAGCACAAGTCATATAATCTAACGTAATAATATCATTTATGACATAATAAAGGCTGTCTAATCCATAATAGTTGACATTAGGTATGTACTCAATGATGCCATTAGGCATAACATTAGCCATTCCATGTAAAGGTGCAACGGTAATCTGAGGATTGGTTAAAGCGTTGTTATCAGGGTCATAATCATTATCGAGCACAGATATATAATCTGATTCATTGAACTCCTGTGACCAAAAATCATCAGTGGCAACCGGTGGATTATTGGTTGCATTTACCACGTGAATTGTTACTGTTGCGGGTGAAGCAGAAACAGTATTAGGCGTACCATTATCAATTAATGAATAAGTAAAAGTAACATCTCCTATAAAACCTGTAGCCGGAGCATAAGTTACAGTTCCATCTCCATTATTGGTTAATGTGCCGGCAGACAGATTACTTAAAGCGCTTATTGTATGAATTACAATAGCATTTTGTTCAGGGTCAGAGTCATTTGCAATAAGATTCATTACAAAGGGCGAACAAGGAGGAATGGTATAATTATCTGCCGCTGCAACGGGCGGTTGATTTCTAACAGTAATCAAAATAAATGCATCATCACAAATTTGAATTCCTGAACATTCATTAGGGTCAAGGGGTTCACATACTTTATATGTTAATGTATCTGAGCCTGTATAATTAACGGTAGGTGTATAATTAATATTGACACCCGACACTGTAGCAGTTCCATGTTGTGGAGTAATTGAAATTGATGTTAATAAAGGATTTGGTCCATCAGTATTGACATCATTTGATTGTACCGTTACTGTATTGTCACTTGAATTTGAATTAATATCAAGTACATCATTATTAGCAACCGGAGCTACATTAGTAACTGTCACATAAACATAAGCGGTATCTTTTAAACCACTATTATCCTGAACAGCATATTTAAAGGTACTTAAACCTGTAAAAATACCATTGGGTGTAAATAATATATTATTACCTGAAATTACGGCAGTTCCACCTGTAATAGTACCAATTATGCTGTTAATGGTCATGGTATTTCCATCAGGGTCTGCATCATTGTTAAGTACAGGAATATTTACTGCTGTATTTGATGGGGTCGTAATATAGTCTGGATTTGCCATGGGCGCTCTATTAGGAATAACTTCACAAAGCCATGGAGGAATAATGTAAGTTACTACAAGTTTTGGACGATTTGCAGCAGTACCATTTTCTGATGAAGCAAAAGTACAATTGACATCTGATGTATTCTCATTGGTTTGCTTTATTAAAAATCCGTTATTGGCTTCCCCACCATGCGCTGGTGTTTTTACCCATTGCTGAACTATATTGGTTATATTAAAGTTTTTCCATTGTTTTTTATCTGTTGTTACAATGGTGGTATTAAATGCGGGCGAAATAAATGTACCCCCTGAAGTTGTCCAGGCTGTGGTTGCATTTCTTTTTAACCAGCTTGCCTCGGTTTCAGTCCACACTTCATTTATATTGTGAAAACTATAACTAACGTTAGCTGAACTGTGGGAGCTGGAAGCCGTTTCATATAATGAAAGAACAGCACTCTGAACATCAGCATTTGTTGGAATGGTACTTAAACCGTTAAATCTTAATACAGGCCTCATTGATTTATTAGGTTTTTTGCCTACTTTCCACGTGGTTGAAGTGCCATAATTGTCACTATTTTTATCTTGATTAAAATAAGTATCTTCAACAGAATTGGCAGTACCTTCCTGATATGTAGCCACAACTGTTACAGTTCTGGTGGTATATAATTCCCTGTACCGGCACAGCCATCGTCAATAAGTGTAAGTTCAACCATGCCCGAAGAACATAATCCCTGAGAATTACAAATTAAATAAATTATTGTATCAGCGGAGTTGCCCCCTGAAGGATAATCGGTATAGGTTAAATAGGTAATAGTATTATCAGTATTAATACTTACATTTCCGTGCTTGGGTGGAGAGGTAATGGTTAGTGTAAGAGGAAGGTTACCGGGGTTAACATCATTGGCAATGACATCAATCACTTTGGCAATATCTTCATTAACGTCAACTTTATCAGTCATGGCTTCAGGTATAGCAGGGATACAATTGTAATAATCGTAGTCAACACCATCAAGCCAAACATTTACAGCCGAGTTGGCAGTATTATAAGTTCCTGCGCTGATGCGGATGTAAGTAATACCACTTACGCCGGCAGGTATTGTATAAATAGATTGAGTAGAAACTGCACTTCCACTTCCACTGGGCGAGAGTGTAAAAGTTTGTGAATTTGTCCATGGACCGGTTGCAGATTGTCCCAATTGAAGTGAAATTGTTCCAATTCCATTTTCTCCTTTAGACCATGAAATGTTAATTTTATCTTTAGCACGTAGTATTTTTCCGGTTGAAAGTATTAAATAATCTCCCTTATCTTTTGCTAAATTCAGATAATCTGTAGTAACAGTAGAATATTTATCCTCAACATCATTAAGAGCGACACCCGTTACAAGCGCACCTGCGCCATTTTGACCCATTAAATTGGTAAGAGTAATACTTGTATTGGATTCCAAGCCATAAGCAGCTCCGGGATAACAACCATCAGCATCTGCAGAACCTACGCCAACCACAATAGTTGAAGTGGCACACAAAGGGCCATAATAAGGAGGACCGGCAGGGGTATTATCACAAATAGTATAAGTAGCAGTAGTAGGACCAAAGAAATTATGTGCAGGAAGAAATGTCACTTTAGTTCCATTGGTTGACCATGTGCCATCAGCAGGATATACACCGGTAACATTAGTTATTGTAATTGTGTCCCCATCAGGGTCAGAGTCATTATTTAAAGCATAAACAGTAGCGCTGTATCCTTGTATGGCACATGTGCTTGAAATAGAACCCAGATCAGTTTTTGCAATGGGTGAACGGGGCACAGGAATAACAGAAATTGGATAAGATTCAAAACACACTCGACCACACTCATCTACAATTTTAACGGTTAATATACAGGCAATTTCATCGCTGTAAGTTATAGAAGGTGTAAAAGTGGTATTTAGAGCTGCGGCAGTGCCATTAGGACTAAAAGCTCCAAAAATACCACCATTGTCTGAACGAGTGCATGACCAAGTAACACTGGCAAGCCCCGCTGAAATTGGTGATGAATAAGAAGCCGTTAAAAGATAATTTTGAGGATAAGGTTGTGATTTAAATTTTGAATCCAAAGGAATACCACTTACCCCACTTATAATATTAGGCGATTTATCATGTCCCGAAAGCAAACTCCAGTTAAAGAAAGCTCTCTGAGCCGGCACATCACCGGCAGTACCTTTATTGATATTATGACCGGCTTCATACATAACCCAACCACGGTTTTCATCGCCAAAGCCACGCCCATAAGCAATAACAGCTCCAGGACCATTTGATTTTAGCGGAATGTTTTCCTGAGTTGGATCGTATGTTACAATTCTTGTAGTTGGAAGCCAGCCACCGGCTTTAACAGGAAGAAATATTTGTTCAGAACCGTTTTTATGCGCTAAATCTGAGACACCCATATATTGAGCTACAGGGTCTGACGGTGAAACTAATTTGGGACCATAATTTATAGGAAAAGTGTATTCTGTAGGGCTGGTAGTAATATAAGGAGGCGTGCCTTCTTTATGATTGGACCATCTGACAAGTGTATTATCGGCAAAATGCCCGTTGCCTGTCCAATCACTTGTCTTCTGACTCAAATAGTTTTGTTGTTGGGTAGGATCATCCGGATTAAAAATAGTTTCCAATGCACTTACAGCATGACATCCAGCCCAAATTGCCCCTTTATGCTCCAAATTCCAGGGTAAAAGTTCAGCATGTTTTTTCCAGTTTGGATCAGCATGAGGCATTACAAAAATATCATTACAGGCATTTAAATCTTCAGGTTCAGTCCAATTATACGCGCTTGATGGAATACCGGCATTAGTAAAAAATGCAGCGGCAATATGACCATTTTGTTGGTCAAGTGTCCAAATAGGTACAGACGTAAATTTATAAGAAGTTTCAAGGGTTAAAGGTGAAATAGTATAATTTCCAACAACGCCTAAAGCAGACCAGTATATAATTCTGCTTTTTACAGGTATTGTAATGTTACCTGCATTTATAATAAATGTACCCCCTTTATAGTCCACTCCATTGTATGTAAAATCTTTACCATCCTTGGCTTTGACAGGATTGATAACCCAATAAACAGGCACACTATAATTTTTAATCAATTCATATATCATCCCGTAGGGTTTCAACTGTGTTTTAATGTCAGCAGCTTTATTACCGGTAAAAATACCCATATTCACAATAAAAGAACCTGTAGGGAAAGTTTCTGTTCCTTGTGAATAAGCCCTTGCTGAAAATAAAAATGAGCTACAGAAAAAAATAAATATAAGACTTATAAGCCTTATTTTATTCGCACATTTTTGCTGGGATTTGTAAAATTTTCTCATATTCAAATATTTAATTATATCTTTATTTAGTCGTTTTTATGCTTTTACACTGAGAAAAAACGATATTTTTCTCAAGTTTTTTTAAATTTAATAAATACGTACTTTTTACACATAAACACAAACTAATAAAGCATAAGTTAATAAAATTAAATTTTTTAGTTCAAATTCTTTTAATATCAATTCTAATGCACCATATAATGAAGTAAAATATACTAAAAATTTTGAAAAGTCAAGCCTTTTTCCAAGTATTTTGTTAATAAAAATATCATAATTTTCATTTTCATTACTTTTGACAATGTTTTAAAATATATAAGTCGATAAACTGATGTTTTTGTAAGTAATAAATATTTTTTGTATATTTTAAACTTAATTGTCTCCTAATTCTAAACCATATATTTATCAATTATCTTATACTAATTAAATATTTGTTAATATCATTAGAATTTTTTATACGTTTAATATTAAATTAAATGACCAATTTCAAATTAAAAAGAAGATATAAATATGAATTATATTTTTTTATAATATACTAATAATAAGTATATTATAAAAATTATAAAGTGTGGAAAGAAAAACCTTTTTGCAAAAAATACTCAATGTAGCGGGGTAGTACAAAGTCAATATTTTTTTGAGCTTTTATATTATCATGAAAAACGACAATACTGCCATTTTTTGTATTATCAATACTTTTATCCAGGCAATTTTGAGGTTTTAGTTTTGTATCAAAGTCGCAGGTAAGCACCGACCACATGATGAGTTTGTAATACTTGCGCAGTTCATAAGCCTGACTGAAAGATATGCGGCCATAAGGTGGGCGGAATAATTTTGATGCTGTTAATTTATGGCATTCTTCAACGTTGTTTAAATAGTCTGTTTTTTTTGTTTTCCAGCCATTTAAATGGTTGTAGGTATGATTTCCAACTGAATGACCTTTATTTAATATTTCGTGAAAAAGGTCTTTATTATTAGCCACATTTTCACCCACACAGAAAAATGTGGCTTTTATATTAAAATCATCTAAATAATCTAAAACTTTATTTGTAATTCCCTTTACTGGACCATCATCGAAAGTGAGATAAATATTCTTTTCATGGGTGTTAATTTCCCAAGTAAAAAAAGAAGGGTAAAAATTTCTTATAAGATTTGAATTGTTTAATAAGCTGATGTTAGCCATCGTAATATTTCAGCACAAGACCCTTTAATACAGCCCTACAGGAAACAAAAGCAACCTATAGGGCCGGCATGGGGTCTAATTTACAGAATACAATTTATAATAGTTATTAAAGAGGTCTTCTGCCTTTTTGGCAACAGCTGTTTGCTGGTATCTGCTGGCAATTTGATTGATTCTTTGTAAAATGCCTAAAGCAAACTGTTTGTCTTTATCCACAGCAGCAGCAAACTTATTATTAAAAGAAAAATAATATTTTAGTTCGCTTTCGCTGATGTTGATAAGTCTTTCGCTAATCGCATTGCCTTTGTCAAAAGCACCGGCTTTGTAATACGCTTCAGCTAATGGATAAACATAATAGTTATAGGGGATTGTTTTTTCGGGCATTACTTCGAAACATCTGTCTAAAACAGCCTTTGCAGAATCTACTTTATTTTCATCCAATAAAGCATTAGCCAAGCGTGCAAAGTTGTTTCTAAAATTCATGGCCAATCTTATATTGTCTTCATTCAGATTAACATCGGGATCGTTCATATTGCCCCACTTAAACTTGTTCATCATATTATCATACATAATGGTGGTATTAATCCTTCCAATCTGACCATCCTTACTTTCATATTTAACAGGTACAAAACGGTATGCCAGACCCTCCAGCTGGAAATAATCTTCGAGTCCGATATAGCTTTCTTTTCCGGTAGTAATGGCAAAATAAATAGGTCTTTTCCAGTTATTATTGGCTAAAATATCGAGTACAATCAAATTGTTTTTCATAATAACGCTTCCATTGTAAGTCCACTCAACGGCAGGAACAATAAGTCCAGTGTCTTTAACAGGAAGTGTTTTAGTTTGCATAACAGCTAAGGAATCAACAGTAAGTTTAAATTTACTGGTGGGTGAATAATCAATGGGGCCGCTTGGTGTTGGGTATCTGTTTTCGTCTTTAGTGCAAAAATTAATCACATTGCGCACTTCTACATAATCTTTAAGTCGCTCATCTTCAATAATATAAACAACATCTCTGGTACCTTGAATGTATTTATCGGGGGTCATTGAAACAGGTATAGGGTCGGCTTTATAAGTTTTATGACGCATCATATTATCAATATACCAGTCGGTATTTAAAAGGCTGAGATTGCAAACTTTAACATCAGTTCTAATGCCTTCAACTTCCTGCAGATACCAGAGAGGGAAAGTGTCATTATCACCATTAGTAAAGAGAATCGCATTAGGGGCGCACGATTCGAGATAGTTAAGCGCTACATCCCTGGCAGTATATCGCTTGGCACGTGTATGGTCGTTCCAGTTTTCTTTGGCCATAATGCCGGGCACTAACAGCAGTGTAAGTGCTGTACATAAGACTACTGAATAGGGTGTTTTAATTAATTTATTGAGATACTCTATCAGTGCTAATACGCCCAAGCCTATCCAAATAGCAAAGGCATAGAAAGAAGCAGCATAAGCATAATCTCTCTCTCTGGGCTGATAGGGTGTTTGATTTAAATATACTATAATGGCTAGGCCGGTCATTACAAAAAGCAAAGTAACAACAATGCTGTCTTTATAATCTTTTTTAACATGAAAGAAGAAACCAATAAGGCCAAGAATAAGGGGCAGGAGATAATATTTATTTCTGCCTTTATTGTTAGCCAAACCGTCGGGTATCCCTGCTTGAGGTCCCAGACGCATTTCATCGAGGAATTTAATACCACTTATCCAGTTTCCTTCAGTAGGATTTCCTTCACCTTGGATGTCATTTTGTCTGCCAGCAAAATTCCACATGAAATATCTTAAATACATGTGACCTATCTGATAGGTAAAAAAGAATTTCAAGTTTTCAGAAAAAGTAGGCCTGTAAAGGGTTTCTCTTTTTCCTCCCTGCTGTGATACTTCAATAGGAATGCCTTTAATATCACCAAAGCTTTTATAGGCAGAGATCTGATCAGCGCGTGTGCCATGCATTCTTGGGAAAAACGTCATAAAACGCTCATCGTATTGAGGAATTATACCTTTTCTTTCATCAACAATGACATACTGATTTTTGAGGGTATCTTTTTTATAAACAGGGTTTCCATCTTCTCTGCCTACGACAGGAGCATTAAAATAAGGACCATATAAAATAGGCCAATCACCATATTGCTCACGGGCTAAGTAAGCCTGAAGACCAAGTGCATCTGTAGGAGAATTTTCATTTATAGGCGTGTTGGCATTAGACCTTATTATAAGCATAAAGAAAGAAGAATACCCCATGATTAAAAAGGTAAAGCATAAAATGGCCGTGTTGGCAACAACCTTCTTGTGTTTGTGGGTATAATATAATCCCCAAACAATAGCCGAAATAAGTAACACAAAATAAACAACAGAACCTACATTAAATGGCAATCCGAGAGCGTTAACAAAGAACTTTTCGAACAGCCAGTCCATTTTAACCACCCAAGGGATAATAATATTCTGAACTAAAACCAATAAGAAAAGAGAGAACACAGAAGCTTTAATAAAACCTTTGACAGAAAATGTGTACTTTTTAAAATAATACAACAATACCAAAGCAGGGATTGTCAATAAGTTAAGTAAGTGAACACCGATTGAAAGCCCCATGATATAAGAAATAAGGATAATCCAGCGAAAAGAATATTTATCATCTGCTTCAACTTCCCATTTAAGCATCATCCAAAAAACCAAAGCGGTTAAAAAAGACGACATGGCATAAACTTCACCTTCAACAGCAGAAAACCAAAAAGTATCGGAGAAAGCATATGCTAAGGAGCCTACAACGGCACTGCCAAAAACAGCCATCATTTTATTCTGATCCATTGCACCAGAGCGAAGCACAATTTTCTTGGCAATCATGGTTATAGACCAGAACAAGAATAAAATTGTAAAGCTGCTGCAAAGGGCAGACATCACATTGACCCACATGGCCACTTTTGTAACATCACCAAAAGCCAATAAAGAAAAAACGCGTCCAATCAATTGGAATAAAGGTGCTCCGGGAGGGTGCCCTACCATCAATTTAAAGGAAGTTGCTATATATTCTCCACAATCCCAAAAGCTGGCAGTAGGCTCAATGGTGGCTACATAAGTAAAAGTAGCAATCGCAAAGACAAACCACCCGATAATGTTGTTAAGTTTCTGATAATTTTTCATTTTATAAAATACTGTGTTTATAATAATCGTTTAGTATAATGTATTAGCTTTTTTTTTAAAAACTGCTAAAGTATTAATTTTTTATAAAATATGGGATTAAAATCAAACAATAATTTTTTAAAGTTTCTTTTTTTAATAAATTTGCATTTCAAAAAAATCACAATGAAAAACAACTTTAAATTAATTTTATTATTTCTGAGTCTATTTTTTTTAAAAAATACTTTTTCTCAATCATCCTCTTTTTCAGTTACAGCTTGTTATGGTGCAAATATGCTTTTATCTGATATTAAATCCGATGTAAGTGGCTCAGGAGGCATGGGGATTTACTACAGTCCCATCAATGCTTTAGATGCAGGTTTTGCTTTTAATATGGGTTCATTTAGCGGTTCAGACAATAGTTACATTTACAACAATACCACCGGTGTCAATTTTCTGACAACATTTTACGAGTATGGATTGAAAGTAAAATACAATTTATATTCTTTTATTGATCCCAATCCTTTTTGCAAATTTGCATTGCATTTTTCTACAGGAATAGGCTATATTGATTTTCGCGACAGGTTAGAAGATGTCAATGGAAATTTTATGGGTGGATTTGGTTATTTAAATTCAGTTGAAATAAAGTCCAAGTCAACAACAGAAATATATATTCCTATTGGTTTAAGTTTTAAATATCGGATAGACAAGCACTATGCTATAGCCTTCGAACCCGTATTTAGCTGGTGCAATACCGACAAGCTTGATTATGTAAAAGGAAATGTTAAAAAAGACCATTATTTGTTTTTTCCGCTATCATTTGAATATAAACTTTACTCTAAAAATTAATTTATTATGAAAACAACCATTTTATCAACAACACTAATAGTATTTTTTCTGGGAATTCTATTAATCAATATGAGTTCGATCCAATCCGGCAATGTATTAAACAAAGTGGGGTTTAACATAGGTGATCAAGCCCCTGAAATAAGCCTGAAAAAGCCTGACAGCACACTATTGACACTTTCATCATTTAAAGGGAATTATGTCATTCTCGACTTCTGGGCATCGTGGTGCGGCCCATGCAGAAGAGAAAATCCCAACAAAGTTGTCACATACAACATGTTTAAAGACAAAAAATTCAAAAACGGAAAAAAGTTAGTAATGTTCAGCGTGTCTCTTGACAGAAATTATGAATCCTGGACAAGCGCTATAAAAACAGATAATTTATTTTGGGAAAACCATGTAAGCGATTTATTGGCATGGCAATCGGTAGCTGCCAGAGCTTTTGCAGTAAATTCAATACCTGCCAATTTTGTACTCAATGACGAAGGAATTATTATTGCAAAAAATCTGCGTGGGGAGGATCTTAACAATAAATTAACTGAATTTCTGGAAGTTAAATAATATTATAAAGCGCTGACTTAGAACTGTTTTCAACTCTTATTTCAGATATTGCGCTGTCATTTTCAGGCTCTATCATGCCATTAATCAGCACACTATTGTATTCAGGATTAATCCTAAATAAACAAATTGCTGACATTGTGTATTATTAATCTCTAAGTCAGGATCAATATTATGACATTTTGTCTTATTCCAGGTAGTGGCAAGTATTTTGTAAATGCAGGCCGTCTTTAATTAACATAATAAAAAATATTTAAATCGTGTTTAAAAGAACATTTATGAAAAAAGGAAATCAGAAGGAAGCACAAGAGGTTAATACTGATGCTGTACATGAAGAAAATAAAGCTCAGAATAACACAGCAGTAAAGGATGAAACAAATAAGGATGAAAATTTGCCAGAAGCAGAAACCCATGAAGAGTGTAAAGATGAAAAAACGGAACTTTTGTATAAAATTTCGGAGTTAAATGACAAATATCTGAGGGTTTACTCTGAATTTGATAATTACAGAAAAAGAACCATCAAAGAAAAAAATGATCTTGGCAAATTTGCCAATGCAGGGCTGATTACAGATTTGCTGCCTGTAATTGATGATTTTGAAAGAGCTTTAAAAATTGTCCCCAAAAACACTGAAACAGAACCCATAATACAGGGTATAGAACTCATTTACAGTAAATTTTTCAAAGTTCTTGAGACACAGGGTTTAAAGCCTGTCAAATCTATTGGTGAGCCATTTAACACTGATTTTCATGAAGCAGTCACAAATATAAGCATTGACGATGAAACAATGAAGGGTAAAGTGTATGATGAGGTACAAAAAGGATATGCACTTAATGAAAAAGTAATTAGATTTGCAAAAGTAGTAGTGGCAGAATAATATTTTAAACAGAAAAATAAAAGAAAATGTCAAAAAGAGACTTTTACGAGATTTTGGAAGTACAAAAAAACGCTACTGATGCAGAGATAAAGAAAGCATACAGGCAAAAAGCCATTCAATATCATCCTGACAAAAACCCCAACAATAAAGAAGCGGAAGAGAAGTTTAAAGAGGCTGCAGAAGCGTATGAAGTACTAAGCAACCCTGATAAAAGAGCCAAATATGACAGATACGGGCATGAGGGCTTGGGTGGTTTTGGCGGTGGCGGCTATAGTGGCGGCGGCATGTCGATGGATGACATTTTCAGTAATTTTGGAGACATCTTCGAAAGTGCTTTTGGAGGTGGTTTTGGAGGAAGTCCATTTGGTTCACATGCTTCGGGCAGGAGATCGCGAAGGGTAAACAAGGGTTCTAACTTGCGGATAAAGGTAAAACTTACACTGGAAGAAATTTTAAATGGTGTTGAGAAAAAAATAAAAGTAACAAAATACATTCCTTGTAAGACTTGTAAAGGCAGTGGTGCCAGAGATGCCAATGCTATTAAAACATGTTCAACATGTGGTGGCATGGGTCATGTAACACGCGTACAAAATACATTTTTAGGGCAAATGCAGACCCAGTCGGTTTGTCCACAATGTGGCGGCGAAGGAAAGTCAATTACTGACAAATGTACAAGTTGTTACGGCAACGGTATAGTTAAAGGGGAAGAAGTCATCACCATAAATATTCCTGCAGGTGTGATGGAGGGCATGCAGCTTTCTATGCGCGAAAAAGGCAATGCAGCAGCAAGAGATGGGGTACCGGGAGATTTAATTATTATTATTGAGGAAGTTCCTCATCCTGAGTTGGTGCGTGATGGGGTCAACTTGTTATATGAACATTACATCAGTGTGCCCGAAGCAGCCTTAGGCACACATATAGAAGTTCCGACCATTGAGGGTAAAGCCCGGGTAAAAATTGAAGCAGGAACGCAAAGCGGAAAAGTACTGCGACTCAAGAACAAAGGATTACCGGAAATAAATTCTCATGCAAAAGGTGATATGCTTATAAATATTAATGTTTGGACACCAAAAAACCTATCGAAAGACGAAAAAGAAATACTTGAAAAGCTTTCATCATCACCTAATTTCATCCCCAGCCCATCAAAAAATGATAAAAGTTTTTTTGATAAGATGAAGGATTATTTTCAACACTAAACAGGGAAAAGGGAATAAGGGGAAGAGGGTATAAGGATATAAAGGTATAAGGATATAAAGGAATAAGGGAAATATTGGAATATTGGAATATTGGAATATTTGGAAAAGGGAAAAGGGAATAAGGGGAAGAGGGTATAAGGATATAAAGGATATAAAGGGTATAGGGTATAGGGTATAGGGCAAAGAGCAGAGGGAAAAGGTAAAAGGTATAAGGGGTAAAGGGAAAGGGTTATAAGACTTTATGATAAAGGCAAAAGTGTATAGAGGATATAGGTTAAAAGAATATAAGATTGCTGATTTTCGACTTTCTTTATCACAGGATATAAAACAAAAGATGAATAAGCTTATAAGGAGGTTCCGAAATTAATAAATTTAATATAACAAGAAACAAATCATAAAATGGCAATATTCACTGCTGAAAATATTGTTAAGAGGTATGCCAATCATACTGCATTAAACAAAGTATCTATCGAAGTTCCTGAACAATCTATATTTGGTTTATTAGGACCTAATGGTGCTGGAAAAACATCACTTATTCGTATCATCAATCAGATAACGGCTCCTGATGAGGGACAGTTATTTTTTAATAGCGAGAAATTAAAACCAAAACATGCTGAACTCATTGGCTATCTACCTGAAGAGCGGGGCTTGTATAAAAAAATGAAGGTTGGAGAACAGGCATTGTATCTTGCCCAGTTAAAGGGCTTAAGCAAGTCGGATGCGCTTAAAAAGCTTAAATACTGGTTTGAAAAATTTGAACTTCAGACATGGTGGAATCGCAAAGTAGAAGAGCTTTCTAAAGGCATGCAACAAAAAATTCAATTTATTGTTACAGTGCTTCATGAGCCACAACTTCTTATTTTTGATGAACCTTTCAGCGGTTTCGACCCCATTAATGTAAACTTGCTTAAAGAAGAAATATTAAATCTGAAAAAAAAGGGTGCCACTATTATCTTTTCCACGCATAATATGAGTTCTGTAGAAGAATTGTGCGATAATATTGCATTGATAAATAAATCGGAAAAAATTTTAGGAGGAAGAGTAAAAGATATTAAAAATGAATACAAATCCTGTAAATTTGAAATGACTTTAGTCAACAATAATGCGCCCCTGAAAAGCATACTAAAAAGTCATTTTGAAATTATAGAAGAAAGTGCAGAAGATGAGCTTAAACACGCAGTTATACACATCACCAATGGCCTGACTCCGAATGAGTTAATAAGCGAGATATTGCCTTTTTATACAATAAACTCATTTAAAGAACTGGTGCCAAGTATGAATGATATTTTTATTTCAAAAGTTACTGGCGATTTTTCAAATCAAAGTTAAATAAGGGTATAGGGGTATAAGGGTATAGGGGTATAGAGGGAAAAAGGTGAATAAATTGACAATTGAAAGTTGACAATGGATAATAATAATTAAAAGGTATTTTCAATTTTATGAACAAAACACTTATCATATTAAAAAGGGAGTATTTATCCCGCGTTAAGAAGAAGTCGTTTATTATTATGACTATTCTGGGTCCTCTATTGATGGCAGCATTAATGATAGTTCCCATTTTTATTGCTCAAATGTCGGATGAAAAAACTACTATTGCAGTGGTTGATGAAACGACGATTTTTGTTGATGTTTTAAAGAATACCGAGAGTATAAAATTCGTGCCTGTAAACCAGGATATTCAAACGGCCAAAGAAAGCTTTGACAATCGAAAGTACGATGCCATCCTTTATATTCCTATGTCGGCTATTAATGCACCTAATACTATGCGCTTGTTATCGAACAAATATCCCAGCATGAGTGTCAAGCTTTATATTGAAAGCCAGTTAAAGCAGGAGTTTGAAAGTCAGAAGTTAAGCGCCAGTGGTATTGATGAAGCTGTTCTGAAAGGGATAGAAACCAAAGTTAATTTGACCACAATAAAAATATCGGAAGATGGGAATGAGGAGAAAAGCTACCCTGAAGTAGCCACAGCCTTGGGTATTTTTGCAGGAATTCTCATTTATATGTTTATTTTCATGTTTGGCTCTCAAGTAATGCGTGGTGTGATAGAAGAGAAAACAAGCAGAATCATAGAGGTCATAATATCATCAGTTAAACCATTTCAACTGATGATGGGAAAAATTGTAGGAGTAGCCTTGGTCGGATTGACACAATTTTTGCTTTGGATAGTTCTTACTTTTGCATTGGTTGCAGTATTTCAGGCATCATTTCCTGAAAAATTTAATGTAAAAAAGCCTGCAAAAGTATATACAGCCGACAGTAAGGTTTTAGATAAAAACCAGCTTCAAAACATATCAGAATTAAACAATGCGCCTTCACAAACGGACACTAAAAATGAAATTTTGTTGGCCATTTCTTCAATCAATTTTGGGGTGATTATAAGTTCATTTATTTTTTTCTTTTTGGGAGGTTACCTACTCTATGCAGCCCTTTTTGCGGCCATTGGTTCAGCAGTTGACAATGAGGCTGACACCCAGCAATTTTTATTGCCTGTGACTATCCCGCTTATATTTGCTATTGTGATGGGACAGTTTGTTATGAACAACCCTAATGGGCCGGTAGCCTTCTGGCTTTCAATCATTCCTTTCACCTCCCCTGTTATCATGATGATTCGTATTCCTTTTGGTGTACCCTATTTTGATTTAATTCTTTCAATTGTTTTATTGATTGGAGGTTTTATTTTCACCACCTGGTTTGCCGCAAAAATATACCGCACGGGTATCCTTATGTATGGCAAAAAGGTAACTTACAAGGAGTTGGCAAAATGGTTGTTTTATAAAAGTTAAAAAGCCGACTTTAAAAAATCGGCTTTAAATTAACAATATTGGGTGGGGTGATATGTTGGATGTTATAAATGCGAAAATATTTTTTCAAATTCTGTGCCAAAAAAATGAGATGATGAGATGATGTGATAATGTGATGATGGATACTAATCAACAGTGATTTCGACTTCAACATCCCAGTTGGCTCTGGTAACTATTTCAGCTTTGCTTTTGAATACTTTTTCGGGTTGTTTTTTCATTAAATAATTTCCCGAAGTCCATTTGCCATCATTGTTTTCGTCATAAATAACCTTTACAGTGAATTTAGCCGGACTCATATTGGGGAATTCCAAATTTTTGGATGTATTAATTATTTCCTGCTTAAATATTTTCTCTTTTTCATCTAAAAGCATGACAATATACTGATGTTTTTCGTTGGGTATTTTCACTTTCAGAACCAATTTTCCATAATCATCTTTCTTTTTGGTTTTAAAAGTTATTCTCAAAGAATCGTGGGGATAATTAAAAATATCGGTAAATGCATTATGGGCAAAAAACAGATTGTAAGATGCTTTTTCTTTAAGCGTGTTGTTCAACTGAAGGAATCGGTGTGATGAATCTTTGAAAACAAATTGAGGCATTATTGGCAAAGAATCTTCCGTAAAAAATATACTGTCGATATTTACAGATGCAAGTGGGTTATTAAATTCAAAGAGTGGATTATTAAAATAGTCGAAAGTTGCATTATTAGTTATATTTGATGCGATAATCAATTTGGAAAGCACTGATCTTTTCGTAGCTCTTGGGACAACGCTTACATTCAGTGTATCAAGCATGGTGTCGTTTTGATAAATCAAAGCAAATAAAGAATCGAGTGTGGTATCTCTAACCCAAAGCTTGAGCGAATCGAATGTTTTATTAAATTCTTCAGTTATTACCCCACTGATATTTTTGAGTTTTGGATATTCAATTTTAAAGTTTTGAACAGGAAATTTAAAAATGACAGAAACCAAACCTTTTCTTTCAAGTGTTTTTTTAATCACATGTTGCGTTGAATCTTTCTGTTCAAACATACACAATTTATATACAGTTATTGGTTTCTGAATAACACCAATGGTATCTTCAGCGACAGAATCTTTTATTGCAAGGGTGTCTGATTTTTTTTCAAAACTTCTTTTATTATTGATGAAGTCGGGTTTAATGACAGAGTCGATAAAAGCAATTTTCTCTGATTTTAAGTCATAAATCAAATTGCTGTTTGCATCGGAGAGGGCAAATAATTTATAATTGATATTTCTGAGATTATTGAGTTGAAATCGACCGGTTTTATCTGTTTTTGTTACATAAGCAGGTTTTTTTAAATACGGAATGGAGTCGATTAGAGAGTCATAGAGCATCACATACACATCTTCAGAAGGTTTGAGATCGAGGGCATTATAAACATAGCCACCAACAGACATTGAATCAAGGTAAACTCCGGTTGAAAAGGCATACTGAAAGTTAGGCAAAGGATTGGCTTCTGTAATATCCACGATGGCATTACCAAAATAAAAATTATATGTTTTATTTTCTGACAATGTATCTAAAAGCTTTATGTAGATAGACTTTCCTCTGACAGTAATTTCGGGCAAGTTGTTTTGTGGAGGTGAAATCATGAGCTGGGTATTCAAATTATTAAGTTTGATATACTCATCGAAAGCTATGCGAATGATTCTGCTGTTAAATTTCACTGATTGATTTTCGGGTACACAACTTAAAACCTGAGGAGGATTTGTGTCTTTTGCACCTCCATTGGGAGGAACAATATTGGCACATGAAAACAATATTAGAGACGCAATGAAAACAAATAACGTTCTTAAAATGAATAAATTAAAGTCAGATTTCACAGTCTCAGATTATCAGATTTAAAGTGTGTAAAAGTAATATAAATTTATTTAACGTTAAATTGGGTACTGCAATTAATATAATTCTTTTCTTTTTTGTAAAAAAAATCTATTTTTGACAAAATTTTAAGTCATGATAAAAAAATTATTGTTTGCTTGCAGTATTTTATTTTTTGCCGGTTGTGGCCTTTCACAGAAAGAGCTTGACGAACAACAACGCATAGATGATTCATTAATGGAAATAGAAAGAGTTTCTATTATTGACAAAGCCAATCAGCAGCTTCTGGGTGATACTTCTGTTATGGATAGTATTAATACTGACACACTTAAAAAGGGAAAGACAAAATAATTTAAAAAAAACACTTTTAGAATGTTTTTTTAATGGGGATATATCATAAAGAATTTCCCTGTCTTTTTGTTATATAATTTAATAAAGTAAAAAAACAGTTTTGCACCCACAGGGGCAGAAAAAAAGTTGAATTTAAGCCTCAGATAGGCAAAGGGAAAAATCAATAAATTTAAAACTGCCAGAAAAGCTTTTTCTTTGAGCGGACGTGAAGCATTATTGAAAAAAAACGGGTTTGAAAGCGTCACATAAAAATTCAGAAAGATATTGAATTTTTCTTCATATTCTGCTTTGTACCAAGGCGCTTTAAATGTTTCGAAGGTGTGATTAATCCAAGCTTCAAGATTTTGAGGATTAGAAAATCCTTTTTCAACTGCTTTAGCATAAAAAAGTGTATTGGGAAAAGGGGTATAATATCCCACATGAACTTTGAGTGAAAGGTCAATCAGTTTGGCTTTACGAATCATTTCAAAAGAAGCATTAATGTCTTCATCAGGATTCATTGGGAAACAAATCATAGTCGTAAAATAGGGTGTGATATTATGTTTCTTCAACAGCCTTACAAAATTTAAATTTTCTTCAACTGACTGATTTTTATTTATTTCATTCAAAACCAGATTACTGCCCGATTCTGCACCAAATAAAACACGTCTTAGACCGGCCTTATAAAACAATTTTATATCTTCATCGGTAAATGTTTTCATAAAGCTACCGGCATGAGACCACACCTCCCATTTCAAGTCGAGATTATAATCAATCATTGCCTGGGCCAATGCTAAAGAGAATGATTTTTTTGTAAAGAAATTATCATCGTGAAAGCAGATGCTGTCGATATTAGCCGACTTTTTGAAAAATTTAAATTCATCAATAACTTTCTCGAGTGGCTTTGGAAACCACTTTTGCTGGTAAACAGGAGTAAGTGCACAAAATGAACAATTATGCGGACATCCATGACTTGCAAAATAAACCAGGGTTCGCTTTGCATAAGGAATACCTTGCAGTATGTATCTATTTAAATCAACCAAAGAATAATCGACATCCGGAAAATCGGAAGAGCTTACGAACTCATTTTTACCGTACGTTTGCACTATATTGTTTTCTTTGAAATACAAGCCTTTGATTTGATTTACAGATTTATTGCCGAGTAAAGCCTTCACCAATTGTCTGAATGGTGATTCACCTTGTCCTGTAATGACATAGTCAATATATTTTTCCTGCAGGCTCTGTTCGGGCATCATGGTTACATGCCAGCCACCCCATACTATTTTAATATTTTGGTTTACAGACCTCACATATTTTGAAAAATCGATGCCACCTTTAATCTGATAGCCAAGCATAGCGCTCACGCCTACCATTAAAATTTTATCTTTTAAACTGTCAATTATGGGATGATAATCCTGTCCTATATTTTCATCAATAAAAACGACTTCTACTTCAAGATCCCTTACAACCCTTTCGAGATATAATAAAGAATAGGGTACGCAGCGGTAGGCATCGCCACCGCCAAGAGGCATGAAGAGGATGATAGTGTTACATTTCATGGCATCAGGCACCATTAATCCCAAAAGCAAAAAACATCAGTTGGGTATTGTGTTTTATATTGTGTTTTTTGAGGAGATAAAAGAATAAATCAGCATCGAAGGCACAATTAAAAAAATTGAATTTAAATCTTAAGTACAACACGGGGAACCATAATTTCTGAAACAGCCAAATGGTGCGTTTGAAAGTGTCGGGGCAGAATATAAATGTGTCAGGGTCAAATATGGGCAGGTAAAAGTTAATATAATTACGGAACTCCCTTTCATAATTTTTTTTCAACCAGGAGGGCCGAAAGTAGAAAAGGGAATGGTCTGCCCAATCTTTAAGTTTTTCGAAAGGTTTAAATCCCTTGTCGATGGCCATCTGATAAAGGGAAGTACCCGGAAAAGGCGTATAATAAGTGACATGAACTTTTAGCCGCCTGTCAATCAGCTTGCCTTTGCGTATCATGTTAAAAGTGTCGGGAATATCATCGCCATCGCCAATAGGTAAGCCAATCATAGTAGCCCAGAAAGTGATGATATTGTGTCTTTTCATCATTTTTACGAGGTTGAGATTGTCGTCGACAGTCAGCCTGTCTTTAACCACATCAAGCACCTCCTGCTTGCCAGATTCACTGCCGGTACCCAATTTACGAAGCCCACCTTTATAGAACAATTCGACATCTTCGTCATTAAATTGGCGGAGGAAGCTTCCCGAATGTGAAGAGGTATCTATAAGCAAATCAAGTTTTGCATCAATCAGTGCTTGAAAAAGGCGGCGCGGATAATCTTTGTTGGAAAAAAAATTATCGTCCCACATGAGAATACTGTCGATATCGGCGTGTTGTTTAAAATATGTCAGATCTTCAATAACATGTTCAATAATCCCGGGATACCATCTGCCTTTAAAAACGGCAGCTCCAGAGCAAAAGGGGCATTTATTGGGACAACCGTAGCTGGTCATGTACATGAGGCGGCGGTTTGAAAAATCAGTTTTATAAATATAATTATTTAAGTCAATAAGCCCGTAATTAATACGTGGCAAATGCTTTATATCACAAAAATCATCATTGGGATTGATAATTATCTGAGCGTTTTTTTTGCAACCAATACCTTTAATACCGGAATAATCTTCATTATTGATTATTTTTTCTATCAGTACAGGGAACGTCAATTCGGATTGACCTATCATCACAATATCAATATAATCTTCGACAATAGTCTGTGAAGCCAAAAAGGTAGTGTGCCAACCACCCCAAATAACAATGTTATCATTAGAAAAACTTTTGATTTTTTGCGAAAATTCAATACCTCCATGAATCTGATATCCGGTTACAGAGCTAACTCCAACCACAAGAATCCGGTCTTTCACGGCTTCAATTGTGGAGTTATAGTCGGGGGTTGCGTTTTCATCAATAAGAATGACATTCAGATTAAGGTATCTTATTGCCCTTTCGAGATGCAATAAAGGATAAGGGATATACCAGCTTTTCTCGTTTTTGGCAGCTATAGGGTAAAAAAGAATAATGGTATCTTTCGTCATGAATAGAGCGTCCTTCTATTAAAATTACAAATACAAATTTAGTTTATTTATTTAAAATAAATCTAAAAAAGTTATTAAACCCCAAAAATTCCATAGGCATAGAATCTAAAATTATCATTGTATTTTTGATTGTATTTTCCAAGAAATTTTTTAAACAAGAACCATTCGAAAGGAAAGACAAAAAAGTTTAATCGAAATCGTAAAACAATGAGTGGGTGCAATATTACATTAAAGAAATAAGCTGTAAGTTTAAATTTTTCGGGAGCTCTCCTATAACAATCTTTTTCCGAAAAAGGAAGGTAAAAATTCATAAAAGCATTGAGTGTGTCAAAAAAAGAAAGGGGCATCCATGGGGGTTTAAACTTTGCCGGCGAATGATATGTCCAGTCAGACAACTTTGAAGGCTCCTTGAATCCTTTATCTAAAGCGTCTTTATACAGAGGGGTTTGAGGGTACGGTGTAAAAATATTAATCTGTACTTTAACATCACTGTCAATACGTTTGGCTTTTCGAATCAGGTTAAAAGTTGATTTTATTTCATCTCTTATATTTAAGGGATATCCCACCATTGTTGAGAAAAATGTCGTTATGCCATTTTTTTTCAATAGGGCAATCATGCTTAAAACATCATTTTCGACAAGATTGTCTTTAATTACTTCGAGGATAGTATTACTACCAGACTCCGCCCCTGTTGACACTCTTCTCAAACCAGCTTTGTAGAGCAGAATAATTTCTTCATCTCCAAACAAATTAAGAAAACCTCTGGCATGTGTTGAGCCTTCCCAAACGATGTTCAGGTTTTCATCAATAAGTTTTTGGGCAAAATCTAGAACAAACTTTTTATTAGAAAAGAAATTGTCATCCCAAAATAAGATGCTGTCGATTTTGGCTTCTTTTATAAAGTATTTTATATCATTAATAACTGTCTCTATTCTTTTGGGGTACCACTTTTTTCTGAAAATCTGTGAGCCAGAGCAAAATGGGCAGTTGAAAGGGCATCCATAAGAAGCAAAATACATCAAACGACGTTGAGAGAAGTCGGTTTTAAGCACATATTTATTAATATCAATTAAAGTATAGTCAACATCAGGCAAGTTATTAAGATTGCAAAAATCGTCGGAGGTGTTGATTACAATTTGTTTGTTTTTTTTAAATGCCAAGCCATTTATACTTTCAAAACCTGAATTTTCAATTAAAGCTTTAGTTAATTCTTCAAAAGGTTTTTCACCCTGACCGGCAATAACAAAATCAATGTATGTTTCATTCAGAGTTTGTTCGGGCAAAATTGTCGGATGCCAGCCACCCCAAACTATTTTTGAATCGGGGCAAATTTTCTTAACGGCTTTCGAAAATCTGATTCCTCCTTCTATTTGAAAGCCAGTAATGGCACTGACAGCAACCAGTAAAATCTGATGTTTGTATTCTTCAATAATTTGCTCATAAAAGGGGTTATCATTTTCGTCAATCAGAACAATGTTTAAATTTAAATGTCTGACAGCTCTTTCGAGATGGAGAATTGAGTAAGGTATGTATTCACAACCCTTGCCTCCATAATCGAAAGCAGAAAAAAAAAGCAATATGGTATTTTTAGCGTTCAATTAAATATTATTAATAAACCCTTGCAACAGGAGTTTTAATTTTTGTCAATAATGCCCGAACACGGTTCAATCTTTCCTCTATAACGTCCTGAGAAATTTTAGGTTCAATAAAGTGAGAAAGAATACTTTCCGCATCGTGGTAACCTAATATTGTAAGCTCCCCGCAATTGAGTCGTTCGAGCATATTTAATGTATCAACAAATTCTTCTTCTGTTTCGGAGGGAAAACCAACGATGGCATGGCTTATCAAATTTATTAAAGGATTTGCTTTTTTAAACTTCAACAGCAATTCAACAACATCATTTATGTCATACTCCCTGTTCATAAGTTTAAGCACCCTATTATTTCCACTTTGCAAAGGGCAAAGGATTTCAATAATTTTTTTCTTTTTTACATATTTATAAAGATTATCCTTGTACAGCATAAGCCATTTAGGATTTAAATCTTCAAAAATCCATTGGGTATTAGTCCCCTTATCAATTTCGGAGAATTTATCGAGTAATCCAGCAAAAGTTGTGTTTATATCGAGGCCATATGCGCCCAAATCATCAGCAATAATCCTGAAATTTCTATACCCTTTGTCAACAAGAGATTTGTATTCAGCCAAACAAGTTTCCATTGGTTTGCTTTTCAGAGGTCCAATAGCATTTCGTATCCCGCAATAAGCACACTTATTGCGGCAACCACTACTTATATTCACATACATGACATCGGGTTTTTCGTTGGGTCCTAAAACATCTTTTCCTAACTTATACCTGATTGTGGAAACGCATTTGGCAATAAATTTCTTTGAAAGTTCAAATTCTTCTACAAAGTTGATAATCTTTTCTCTTTTTACTGTTGTGTCAAAAACTTCATACTCTTTATGATTCTTATAAAGCACATGAGCAAAAGGTATATCTTTAAATTTGACTTTAAAATAGGGAAAGAAACTGTCAATGTCGTTTAAATTTTTTGTTGATAAAAATTTAACTTTAAATTTCTCATTAAACTCATCAGGAGCGATTGCTGGAGCACAACCCAATACTATTAGTTCACCCTTGTATTTCAAATAATCATCAATCAATAAAAAGGAAGAGGTGACCTGTTTTTTAATAACACCACAGGTAATAACGATGTTAAAATCGGCATCATCGGGCTTGTCAACAATAGTTTGTTCATTTCTTAGAAAATAATCGTGAAGTCGGGTAGCATCTAAAGAGCGCATCTGACAACCGTTGTATATTATATATATTTTATTAGCCTGCATTTAATTTGGTTTGAATATCTATTTTATTTACCAATGCCATTAAAAACATTAATTTCCTTTATCAAAGTGGTTTATGTTCATCTTTCTGATGGGCATATACGCTGCAACAACTCCAATAAAAATGACGGTAGCAAAAACCATCACAAAATCGAGAATATGCATTTTAACCGGATATGCATCCACAATAAAAGATTGACCCGAATCAAGCACAATGATACCAAATGTTTGCTGAACCCAGCAAATCAGTCCACCCAAAAACAAACCTGATAAAGAACCGAAAAAGCTAATGAGAATGCCTTCAATAAAAAATATTTGTTTAAATAATTTATTGTCAGCCCCAAGCGTCCAGAGTATAGAAATATCCCTTTTCTTCTCAATAACAAGCATTGTTAAAGTGCCTATAACATTGAATACAGCAATGATTAAAATAAATGTTAATATTAGAAAAATGGCCCATTTTTCCGACTTCATTACTTTATACATCAGCTCTTGCTGTTCAAAACGATTTTTAATTTGAAATTTATCACCAACAATTTTCCGGATTTCATTTTTAATTTTTTCAACTTCAAAGTGGCTGTCAACGCCCAATTCGACAGAGGTAACTTCATTATTATAGGAGAGTAAATCCTTTGCAAAATTTAAATCAGTGATAAAATATTTGGAATCGTATTCATATTCCACAGAAAAGAGGCCACCCGGCTGTAAAAGTCTGTTATTAAATGCTTTTGTCGGGTCTGACAATGAGCGGGTACCTTTGCGGGGCACATAAACTGAGAGCAAATTCAAATAATCGTCGGTATTAATATCTAGCACAGTAGCAACACCATTTCCAATTAATGCATAATTCACATCACCTTCTTTAACTGCGCAATTGCCATTAAAAACAAGCGTACAAATTTTTGACATCTTAAAAAAATCCTCACTAACACCCTTTATCACAGCAATATGCTGTTTGTCTTTATATTTCAGCAAAACATTTTCTTCAACTACATCAGTAAAATAAATCACACCTTTCAAATTTTTTATCTGATTTCTTTGAAGCGAATCGAGTTCAAAAGTTTTCCCTTCTTTAACTGTGATTTGCAAATCGGGATTTATGGAATTAAACATTGTAATAACCAAAGCTTCAAAACCATTAAAAACAGACAAAACAATAATCAGGGCCATAGTACCGAAGGTAATTCCACAAATAGAAATTGTAGAAATAACATTGATGATGTTATGTTTCTTTTTAGATATCAGGTATCTGAAAGCTATAAAAAAAGGTAATTTCATTGGACTTTTTATTTTACAGCCTTAACTATTAGACCCGTTCCTGTTTTATTATTGGTATTTACATCTAAAACATTGAAAATGTATGCAAAAGGATAGGCAACAATATAATAAAAGGGTAAAAAAACAAAGAAAATTTTTGAAATATTAAGTACAGTAATCGGAAACTTCATAGATAATTTCCATGCTAAGTTTCCATATTTTCCATAAGAATAAACCGCCTCAACACTTCTAAAGCCTGCACTTATCAATTTATTTTTAATATCATCAATGTTATATCCATCCCTCACATGTTCATCAATAAAAGAAGATTCTTCTTCATCATGCACATCAGAGCCTCCCAGATCGGAAGGTGTTGAGATTAGAAGCAAGCCGTTCTCATTCAATATTTTACTGTAATTATTAAAAACTGCAACATCTTCTAAAATATGTTCCATAACATCCACACATAGGATTAAATCAAATTTTTTTTCAGGTTGGTAGGATGTCAGATCAGCGTACTCAAATTTTACATTTCTTAAACCTGCTCTGGCAAAAAAGCCATTGCAATCGTCAATTTGTTCCGTTTTAACATCGACCCCTGTAACTTTCCAGTTTTTATTTAAAGATTGCAGAAAGTAAGTATATTGACCAAAACCTGAGCCTGCATCTAAAACTTGAATACTATCACCTGCTTGTTTTGCCCATTTTTTCAATTCTTTCTTGATGTACCAACTTCTGAGCAATAGCAAATCCAACAAAGCATATAAAAACTTCCTCATCCACAATGACTTATTAAACACTTTGCCTAGGCTCTTTTTTATGGGGTCGTACTGCATAGCTTTATTTTTTTCAAAGATAAATTTTAACTTTTCAACAATGTTTCAATTTTCTCAATATAATCGAGAGAATCATCAATATAAAATTCAAATTGAGGTATTATTCGCAATTGGTTTTTGGCTCTCATACCAAATTTTAATCTTATCTCTTTAGTTTGTTTTTTTATATTATCCAAAACAGATGCTTTTTCATCGGTTCCAAATATGCTTATATTAATGCGTGCTAATGATAAATCGGATGTTACACGTACCTTAGTAATTGTAATCATTACAGGTCCAAAGAAATTCTGATAATCAGTTTGAAAAATTTCACTGATATCTTTCTGAATGAGCCTTGATATTTTGTTTTGTCTTTTCGTATCCATTTAAATAATGCTAAACTTTATAAGTAAATAAGATGTTTCCTGCAAAAGTAATAATTAAGTCAGTATGTTTAATGAAATTTGAAATATTAGCAAAATGAAAGAGGCTGTCTCTAAATAGAAACAGCCTCTTAACAATCTTCCGGCTTTATGCCAATAGGTCTATATCCGGAATTAATTTACAATAATTCTTCCCCTGAATATTTTTTCTCCTTTCAATTCAAGCATATAATATCCGGTATTAAGCGATCCTCTTACGATTTCAACTTTATTACCGGAGATATTATTAATAGTCCTAACCAATTTTCCTGTAAAATCATAAATATTCATAATATATGTTGAATTATTATAGTTAGAGAATTCTACAGTTGTTTTGTCATTGAAAGGATTGGGGAAAATAGTCACTTCAGATATTCTATCAACTCTACCATTTAAGCCAGCAGTCTTATCCGGATCTACTGCAATAGTTCCCGAAGTCATTACATTACCACAACCACCTGTTAAAGTGACAGTATAATTAAATGTTCCTGAAACTGTTGGAGTACCACTGATTGTTACTGCATTAGCAGACCAAGAGCCTGTTGTTCCATCAGGCAAGCCAGTTATAGAAGCATCTGTAGCTCCTGTAGTTGAGTAGGTGATATTTGTCAATATTGTATTAACACCAAGCGTTTGGTTGTTGGTACCTGTAGCAGAAGTTAAAATAACAGTATTAATTTCAGATACAGTAACAGGTGCTGACACTGACGTAGATATACCGTTATATGTGCAAGTATATGTGATTTGGGTTGTCCCTGATGATATACTTGTTACTGCTCCCGTTATGGAATCTATCGTCGCTACTCCCGGATTGCTGCTTGTCCACTTTCCTGTGGTTACATCA
>Ga0172369_10000585_pt1 | contig 54525 bp, 74 predicted proteins | sample LakKiv25m_FD_114539 | JGI IMG/M metagenome (GOLD analysis project Ga0172369, IMG submission 114539) | Freshwater microbial communities from Kabuno Bay, South-Kivu, Congo - kab_022012_11.25m | ecosystem: Environmental > Aquatic > Freshwater > Lake | place: Democratic Republic of the Congo...
ACGTGCTACGCGTCGGCAAGGGAGACGTGAGCTTCTTCCAGTGACTTCCCACGGCCTTGCAGAAGCCGCCCTACCCCGGCAGCTCACTTGAATTCCACAAGGTTTTCGTAGGGGCGGCATGCCTCCTCCGCGCGGCAGTGCAGAAGAATATTTCCGCGGAGACAATCCCCCGAATGATCAACGCGTTGCTTGCGGCGCTCGCCCAATTACCAACTTCTAACGGAGATTTCGGCTCTTTTTCCCTTGAGTGGCAAGACAAGGTATGCCATATAGCACACAATGTGATCGACCCCGCCTCGAAATTGAGGTCTAGATTTGATCTATGCTAGTGGACGTCGCGTCGCTGGGCACGGAGGTGGCCAGGGTGGGGAGGGCTGCCTGCCGGACAAGTAGCATCCGTTCATCCCTGCCTTTCAATCACGAAAGTGGAATCTCGGTGACCGCGTGACTGCTTGGACGGGCATCCGGCTGTGCGGAAGCGTGTGGAAGTTCTTCCTTTCCGCGATATCCGCATGGTTCGCTGTGTTCCGGCCCTACCGGCTGCATTTCGAACGGCGTCCACTCATGTCTGGTGGACTTCGGGGGACACCGCCTTAATCCGATTCGGCCGTCGGGTAGAAGGTGAAGAGTTGGCAAGATCCTGATTGCCTGCCAACCTGATGGTTTCAGCTCCCGCGGTACGGCCGACGTCCTGATTTCTTGGCAAGTTTGTCCATACGGAGGCGGCAGATGGCCCGCTTTGTATTGAAGAGTCTGAGAGCGAAATTGATGGTCCTGTTCATGGTCGTCGCGATGATCCCGATTGTCGTTGTGGGCTACGTGTGCTTTGACCGGGCGCGAAGTTCCTTGGAGCAGGCTGAATTCGGCAAACTCCGGATGCTTTGGGAATCCAAGCAGCACGAATTGCTGGCATGGTGCCGAAGCGTCGTGGATGACGTGACCTTTCTCGCACAGACCAACCGGCTGAGGGCCGCCTTCGGCGAGTTGGTCAAGGCCGATTCATTGGCGGATAATCGTTCCACCGCCTTGAAGGGTCTCAAGGAAGTTCTGCAGGGGTATCTTGAGCTGAAGACGCTGCAAGAAGGGTTCGAGGATCTCCTCCTAATTGCCGGAGATACCGGAAAGATCCTCTATGCCGAGAAAAACAAGGCCGACGACGGCGCAGATGTGCGGGGAGGCGCACTGGTCAATTCCGCGGTAGGGAAGGCTTGGCAGCAGGTGGGGAACCTCAAAAAACCGGTGATCGTGGATTTCGCGCCTTATCCGTCCGCTGCCTCCGCGTGTGCAGCGATCGGGGTCCCGGTATTTCACCTTCAGACGAAGGGTTTCCTCGGAGTGCTCGTTCTCAGAATCAACCCCAACGGGATAAATGAGATTTTGTCTCTCCGCGATGCTTCGGGAAGGACCAACGAGGTTTACGTCGTCGGCAAGGATTTCCTGATGCGCAATCAGTCTCGATTCTCTCGGGATTCGACCGTGCTCAAGACAAAGGCGGCGACAGGGCCTATCAAACAGGCCCTCGAAGGCAAGACTGTCGATATGTTCGCCCGCGATTACCGCGGCGAAACGTGCCTTTCGGTTGCCGCACCAATCGGAATGAACAAACAAAGGGCCTTCGCAGCTGACTTCGACTGGGCAATGGCGACCGATCTGGACGAAGAGGAGGCGATGCAGGGCGTCAGACGCTTGGCGTGGTGGGTCGCAGGCATCGCCGGTCTCGTAGCGATCGCGGTGGTGATCGCGGCCTTCTTTGTCGCGCGAGGTATTGCCGCGCCGGTTGTGGCGATGGCAAACGTCGCATCGGAAGTGAGCCGCGGCAATCTGGCGGCAGATGTGCCGGACATTGAGAGAAGCGACGAGATCGGAACGCTCCTGCAATCATTCAGAGCCATGACTCACGGCCTGCGTGAGCAGATCACCCATGTCCTGGAGGCGGTCGGGGTTCTTGGCGCAGCTGCTTCTGAAATCTCGACGTCGGTCTCACAGGTGGCCTCGAGCACGTCTCAAACTTCTACCGCGGTAACGGAAACCACTGCCACCGTGGAAGAAGTCAAACAAGCGGCCATGCTGGCGGTCGACCGAGCAAAGAAGGTCGCACGGGATTCACAGGTTGCCATCCAAATCACAAAGGAAGGCAAGCTTAACGCCGATGACCGTGTTCAGCGCATACACCTCATCAAAGAGCAAATGGACTCAATCGGTGAGATCGTGGTACGCCTCAGCGAGCACAGCCGGTCCATCGAAGAGATCATCAGCACCGTACAGGATATCGCCGACCAGTCGAACCTGCTGGCGGTCAACGCTTCGATCGAGGCTGCCCGCGCGGGAGACCAGGGCAAGGGATTTGCTGTGGTGGCCCACGAGATCAAGAACTTGGCCGATCAGTCCAGGCAAGCCACTGCTCAAGTGCGGACCATTTTGGAAGACAACCGGAAATGGGTCTCCGCTGTGGTAATGGCTGCGGAGCAAGGTGGAAAGGCGGTCGAATCCGGAGTCGAACAGGCGGCCAAGGCGGCGGAATCCATTAAGCGACTCGCTCAAAACGTTGCCGAATCTGCCCAATCCGCGAATGTCATCGAGGCGTCCATCGATCAGCAGTTCGCAGGAGTAGATCAGGTGTCCGGCGCAATGGGCAGCATCGAACAAGCCATGCGCCAGATGATTGACGGGACCGCGCAAGTGGATACCTCCGCGAAACGCCTTGCAGAACTGGGAGCACGACTCAGCGACATGGTAGGGAGATACAAGGTCTGAAAGTCCCGGCAGGCTGGAAAGCCTGCCACACAAGACTGAATGGATTCGGGGCGGATAATCATTCAGTTACGTGCGGCGAACACTTCAAAATTGTTGAACCAGCGCTCGGAGAAGGTCTTCGCCCGAAGGGCGTACGGTGAATAGCCGTGTGCTTCAGCGCACGGAATGCAGCATAACAAGCGATCTGAAACGACCCTGACGGGGTCGTCTGATCCCCACATGGAGGACCCCTTTAGAGTCCTTGAAAACCGGTTGTAATCATCGTTTCCGTAGGGTGAATCACGCTACAGCGTGACTATTCATGGTTTGCCCACTTCGGGGCATTTGCCGCGACGTTCGCAGGGCGCGCACTGACTGACCACATTCCAGCCGCACGTAACTGAACGGACACCGGGGCGGCCGGAAGAAAATGTTGACATAGGTAGACGACCGGTCTAGTATTCCCGCCCAGAACTCCATGCACGACAAGAATGGCTAAACACAGCACCAAAACCCGCATCATCACCGAAGGCGCCCGCATAGTCCACGAAAGGGGCTTTAACAATACGGGCATCCAAGAGATCCTCCAGGCGGCTGGTGTGCCTAAGGGTTCGTTCTATTTCTATTTTTCTAGCAAGGAAGAATTCGGCCTCAGCATCCTCGAGTATCACATTTCGCTGGCGCGGGTGTGGCTGGCAGAACAGCTTGAGGCCTCGGGCAGTTCGCCCCTCGCCTCTCTGCGGGCTTTCTTTGAAGACCGGTGCCGCGCGTATGAGACGAACGGATGTCATGGCGGGTGCCCTATCGGCAACCTGGCTCAGGAAATGGCCGACCTGAGCAGCGCGTTTTGCGAGAAGGCGGAGGAAGCTCTTGCTGTATTGCGGGACACTTTCGCCCGTTCCCTCGAGGCCGCTCGACAGGCTGGAGAGATCGACCCTGCAACGGACCCGCGGGAGATGGCGGATTTCCTTCTCAATAGTTGGGAAGGGGCTTTGCTGCGAATGAAGGCGCAGAAAGACGTAAAACCCCTCGAGACATTCTGTCGAATGGTTTTCGACGGGCTGCTGAAGCGCTAATTTTTTTGGTCGATGCCAACTAGACCGGTCTATTAGACAGCGCGCGCTCCAACGGACCGCGCAAATGTGGGAACAACCGCAGGAATTCTGCGGGTTCAGGCTGCCGCAATACGCAGCCATAAATATCAGGAGGATTTATCATGCCGCTCATCCGGACAACTCCACCCGAAAAGGCCGAAGGAAAGCTCGCGGAACTGTACGCGGAAGCAGAAGCGATGTTCGGGATGGTTCCCGACAGTGTGAAGATGCTCGGGGTCAGCCCGGCCATACTCGACAATCAGCTTCAGTTCGTCGGGTACTACCGGACACATCCCGCCTTGAGCCATCCACTTCTCGCCTCGATACGGATGTTGGTATCGAAGGCCTGCCATTCCCCGTTTTGCCAACGAGTCAATACTGGACTGCTCCTAAAGGCGGGGTTCACCGAAGACCAGATCGCTGCCATGCAGGCAGATCCCAAGGCGGCCCCCCTCAGTGAGAAAGATAGAGCACTCCTGATGCTGGTCCTGAAGGCCACCGACGACCCCCACTCCGTGACTGCCGACGACGTTGACCGCGTTCGCTCTGCGGGCTGGAGTGAGATGGACATCTTCGACGCTGTTGCCCACGGCGCGCGGATGGTTGCCGGCAACATGATTCTTGACACCTTCAAAGTCCTCCAGAGTTAGCCGGCCGGGAAAGCATTTCTCATTGCTCAGCCCGGCAGCAGCGTTCGGCGCGCGCGGCAAAGCCGGGCTGAATCCGAACCGTTCTCATACCAACTTCCATGCGCCGGTTTTCGGGCACAACGAAGCATGAAAGTCCTCGGCTTCGGTCAACACTCCGTGGCTCCGCCTCGGAGATGGGTAGCAGGAGCGCACGTTGCGCCATCCTGTGGAGGGGAGACTCCATCTCCCCTCCACGCCTCCCCATACGCACCTCCGATGGTGGGTGCCCATGGCGACGACTTTCATAGGAGTGCGCTCTCAAAGGAGTGACTTTGGTAGTCGGCCGAGATGCCTCCGGAGCGAAGTCAGGCCCGACGTCCGGAGCCGAGGAGCCCTCCGGCTGACTCACCGCTTCGACTGCGCACTGGTATCAATCATACTATTCGTTTCACCGAACGCAATGTAGTATGTTGAGGGCTCGCTGTGATAGGGCATTACCTCCGCCCTATCCGCGAACGGCCATTGAATGAAAGGAGCTGCCATTTATGAGCATCGTGGATCTCAAGAAAGAAGGCGACGTTTTCATCCTTACTATGCGGAGCGGAGAAAACAGGTTTAACCAGATCTTTGTGGACGCCATGAACGAAGCTCTCGATTCAGTCGAGAAGTCTTCCGGGCCGGCAGCGCTTGTGACCATCGGCGGGGAAGAGAAGTTCTATTCAAATGGACTGGACTTGTCATGGCTCGCCGGCGACGGTCAAGCTGAAGCTCCACGATTCATTAAAGCAGTCCTAAAACTCCTGGGACGGATAATGGCATTTCCGATGCCCACCGCAGCTGCTATCAACGGGCACGCCTTCGCAGCTGGAGCCATGCTCGCCCTGGCACACGATTTCAGGGTGATGCGATCCGACCGCGGGTTCTTCTGCTTGCCCGAAGTCGACATCAACATTCCGTTTGCTCCCGGAATGACGGCCTTGATCAAGAGCCGGTTAACACCCACGGTATTTCGGTCTTTGCTCCTCACTGGGGCGCGAATCGGAGGCGTCGAGGCGAGAGAAAAGGGCGTTGTTGATGAGGCCGTACCGGCTGACCAGGTGCTACCGCGCGCCGTAGCCACTGTTGCCGCATTGGCCAACAAGAGCCGGCAGACCTATGCCGCGATCAAGAGAGGCATGTACGCGCAAGCCCTGGACGTGTTGGAAAAGGGGGACATTGATCCCCAAACCGCGGTGTTCTCTTGAGTTCATGGCTTTCGGGGGAGATGTTCGGTCTTCCGTGGATTGCTGAATAAATACGAATGCGCAGTCAATAAGGCAACAATCTCGGATAAGTAGGGGTGGGACAGGCATCTTGCCTGTCACGTTCAGACAAGCAAGATGCCTGTCGCACCAAGACAAGGGAGTCACTCGGTTGGCTAGCCAATCCCCGCGTTTCGCTGGGGGTTCCATCTCAGGCACTGCTGGACAAGCCAGCAGTGGCACCCGCAAGTCAATCCGTCATTACTTTCGAGAACCGCTATAATCGCCGCCGGTTTGGAGGTCACCCGTCGAGACTGTGCCCTGTCACCGCACCTCGGGAGCGCGAGGGGCGCGATTCACTGCATGATCCCAGCCGGATCGAGGATCGCGGCCTGGCGGGACCTGCACCGGCTTGGGCATTGCCACCGCGCCGCCCTCATCAGTTCGTGGACCGGCCTGCGTTTGTTCCGGAGCCGGCTTTGCTCGTGCTGTCGCAGCCGGCATCTTCGGCCGCGGTTGGGTCAGCCGGCGAACTGGTTGCTGAACCGCCGGTGGAGGCGCCTCGCCTGCCGGCGGATAGTACTGGACCGTGGTGCCGTCCGGCGTAATGGTGGTGATGCTCACTGCGCCCGCCGGGAGCTGATCGATATCCATGGCCCCGGGCGGTCCCTGTTGAGGCGAGTACTGACCGGGCCGTAGAGGCGGCTGCATCGGACCGCCAGGTGGCGGCCCTTGTGCCTGCTGCGGCTGCTGAGGAGCGTACCTAACCGGCGGAGGCCCTTGGGGCGCCTGGTATGGCTGCGCCGGTTGCTGCTGCATCATGGGCTGCTGCGCCTGCCAGTCGGCTTCGGTTCCAGGCTGATTGCTGTAGTACTGCACTTGGGGCGCTCCCTGCTGAGGATAGGCACCCGGCATCGGCTGCTGGCCGTACTGAACCGGGGCCTGCTGCATCTGTCCCGGCGGGGACTGTCCAGCCTGCTCCGGATTCATCTGCCCCTGATAGAACTGGGGGTTGTTGAATTGTTGCGTCGTTTGCTGCTCGAGCTGTCCCCCGCTCCAGAGGCCGAATCCGCCGGGGCCGAAGACCGAGTCGAGAAATCCCTGACCGTAGGCGATTCCATGAAACGCGATGGTCAGTATGAGCGCTGCCAGCCAGGCTCTCATCATGTCAGGTGCTCCTTTCCCGCGTTCGTGCGGAACGAGGAATGGGTTGAGCCAGGTGCGGTAATTCCAATCGTATCCTATCGATATATTACAATATTGACAAAACCCTGTCAAGGAATCGCTTGAATGTTCACCGTCAACCTAGCGGCTCGCCTGAATAATGATGGCGTCGCTCCTTTGCGCCAGATGGAGCGTTACGATGTTATGGATTCGCAAGAGAGCACCGATCCCTCCTCAAATCCATAAGCGAAGATAAAACAGGCGGTGCAGCCCCGAGGAGGTAACGTCTCAGAGCTTTCTTACAGTTTGGCTGCGGAGCATTTACCCCCCCCTCAATACCGCCGTCAACGGGGGGAATTACGTCCCCTCCCCGTTGACGGGGAGGGACAGGGAGGGGGCTTCTTCTTCAGGTTTTCGTCAGCTTAACGCTTGCATCTACCCTGTAAACTGGACAGTGGTTCTTCCCCGCACCGAGCTGTCGCCTTGAAATGCCGGACGAATTTGTGCAATATTTCTCGCATTTTACAATTTGACCAGTTCGTACTGCCTCGTCCCGAGGCCGATCCGTTCCGCGTAATCCAACTGATGTGACCAGTCAATGCTGGGAAAGAGAGCTCGGAATTTGTCTTCTCCTGGGGCCAGTGCGCTCTCCAGTCGCGATATGGGATTACCGGGCGCGGCGTTCACGAGGTCAACAGCGGCTTGATCGATGGCAACAGGGTCCGTTGACGTGAGGATGCCCACATCGGGAACGATGGAACGATCCGAGAACGGAGTGCAGTCGCACAACGGCGACACATCCGTGATAAACGACATGAAAATGATCCGGTCGGTTTTGTTGCGAATGACCGCAGCCGCGTACTCGACCATCTTCTCCATGAACACGGGGATGGACTGGTTCCACTGGATCTGGATAGCTCCTTGAGGACACGACAAGATGCACTCAGCGCAACCCACGCATCGCTCGGGATCGATAACCGACGTCTGCTGCTTTCCTTCGCCCGCAAGCGATATCGCCCCGCCCCTGCACCAGGTGATGCAGTCGCCGCACCCGATGCACTTCTTTTCGTTGACCTTGGGCGATATGTTGGAGTGCTGCTCAAGCTTGCCCTGGCGTGCCGCACATCCCATTCCCACGTTTTTCAGCGTTCCCCCGAAACCCGACAACTCGTGAGCCTTGAAATGGGTGAGCACCACCAGGCCGTCCGCATAGTGAATGTCGGACGCTACGTGGGCAGTCTTCACGTGCTGTCCGTCCACGCGGACTTCCGTGCTGTTGTTCCCCCGCAGTCCATCGGCAATAATGACCGGCGCGCCGGTGACCTCCCTCCCAAAACCATTCTCGGTTGCTGTGAGGAGATGCGAGCATGCCTCTGTGCGTGACCCGACGTACAGCGTGTTGGTATCCGTCAGAAAGGGTCTCGCTCCGAGTTCTTTCAGACGGTCCACGACCTTGCGCACGTACTGCGGCCGGATGTGGGCAGTACACCCTTGCTCGCCGAAATGGATCTTCACTGCCACCAGGTCTCTTTTCCCGAAGATGTGGGCAGGATCGGTTTGATCGAAGAGTTTCGCCACCTTGGAGGGTACGCTCTTTTTCCAGGTGGCGGACATGTCGGTCATGAACACAGTGGAAGGCAATTCCACTCCTCCTTGCAATTGTTATCGGATTGACCGTTGGCAACGAAGGATGGCCTTAGGGATTCAGTGTACTCTGTATCACAACTCGGGTCCCGGATTCTTCACGTTCAGGCCACGGGCCTTGCCTCTATTCTTGGTGGGACGGGCATCTTTGCCTTTTCGCCCTGAAATAGACAGGCGAGACGCCTGTCCCACCGTTCCAACCCGAACACTTCGCCGTACTTGCACCGCAGCGTCTACCCTGCCGACCGTCCGTCTCCGGAGGGCCTCAGCAGCCCTCCTGTGTCGCCTCCCGGACCGAGAGGCCCAGAATCATCGCACCGTCAAGCGACCGTCGCTGTCTCCGGCAGAGCGACATCCCATGAACAGAAAAAGGGGGCCGCAAGCAGAATGAAAAACAGGAATGTTCGCGTCATGAATTGTACCTCGCTCGAATAATCACCCTCCCAGTTGATAGCCGATAATGGGCGACAAGTCATAGCCCGACTCGATCGTGACATGCCACGAAGCTTCCCAGGGAGACTTGACAGCCCTCCAGCGACAGGACCGCGGAGGTTTGGGGCCGGAAGGTGACAATGGTTCCAGCCAAGCGATGCCCTGCTTCCATTCGGTGCTGTCGGCCTCCACTCCCTGACCTGTCGTCTCCATGCCGAAAATGAACAGGCCTCTGTCGCGTTCTTGCGGGGACATGGCCTCTCCGGGGCTGAGAGCGCTTGTTCGCCTATCGGGGCGATACTGCTGTGACTGAAACGGCTCCGACTCAGCCGGCCGGGGCCACTATAGCAATACCTCGCGCCAAGAAGCCACAACAAACGGCAGGACGCTGTAACCATCGAAAAGCAGGTGACATCAACTAAGATCGGTGGGGGCCGACCCACGGAAACTGTCTCAAAACCTATGAAAATTGCGTCGTCGTAACACGATTCCCCCTCACCCTAACCCTCTCCCTGTGGGAGAGGGGACCGGAAATCGGCTCCACCAGCCTCCCTCTCCCTCTGGGAGAGGGCCGGGGTGAGGGTGACAAAGGCGGAATTAAGGCTTCGTGGTGCTACGATTCTCGACTCCTCCCAGGTTTTGAGACAGTTTCCACGTGTCGGCCCAGCTCTCAGGGCGCATCGCGCGTTCTGCGCGGGACGCCCCTACAACGGCCGTATTTCGCTTTTTGATGGCGCATCGGTACAAGGCGATCGCGAGATCGTTTCCGCTCCAGCTCGCAAAGCACCCACAATGCAGAAGGCTTGACCCATCCTCGCAAAAGAGTGTACACCCTCAAAAGGAGCCCACAATGGATCCGTTGGAAAAGGGGGACTATCCCGTCGTCGAGGGGCCTATCAGCAGGCCGCCGGATATCTTCGGCGACGACCGGGTATTGCTTGCCTGGCAGCGCAGCCACATGGCCAACGAGCGCACGTTCCTCGCGTGGGCTCGTACGAGCGTTTCACTCCTCGCTTTCGGGTTCGTCATCGAGAAGTTCGAGGTATTCCTCCATCACCTCCTCCGCCTCGAAGGCCGGGTCGCGTCCGCTGAGCCGTCGCAGTCAATGTTGTTGCTGAGTCTTTTTTCTTTCCTTCTTGCAGCGATCGCGATCTTGATGTCGGGTATCCGGTTTCTGCGTGTTCGCCGTCACATCAATCGTGGTGAAGCATCGTTTTCCGTCGTGCCCGACGTGCTCGTCGTCGTGCTGGTGGTCGTCATTATCGTCATCACGATAGTGCTGTCTCTTCCGAGGGTCATTGAAATGACGCAGTGACAGCAGAGCGTCTCACAAACCACACCGACACCGCCGCCACAACGGAAAACATTCCCAAGTACCCGAACACCAATGAGAAGTCGCCCCCTGTCGCGTCGAGGAGATACCCGCTGAGACCCGGTCCAAGTATCCCCGAGAGTGAACCGTACGCGGTAAAGATTAGCCCGTAGATAGCTCCGAAGTGGACCAACCCGAAGCAGTCCGACGTCAGCGCCGCTGATACGGCGAACAGCGTACCGAACCCGCACCCGACGGCTGCGGCCAGCGCTGCCATCGACCAGATACCGCCTGCATACGGCAAAAGAAAATACGCGCATCCTGCGGCAAGAAATGAGGCGCTCATGGTCAGGCGACGGCCGACCACGTCCGAAAGCCACCCCACCACCAGGCGACTCAGTCCGCTGGTCACGTTGAACGCAGTGAGCACGATAACCGCAGAGGAGAGATCAAACCCCCGCGCCAACCCGTACTGTGTCGATAGCGTCACCATGGCGATGCTCGCGGCTCCCTGGAGCGCCCATGTTATCCACAGAAACCAGAAACTGCTCGTGCGCACGCTCTCCCGCACCGTCAAAGAGCGCTGCAAGCCGGCTGGAGCAACCGCAGGAGTTTGGGGTGGAGGCATGTCCGGAGCAGGCGGCATTTCGACAAACCGCGCGGCCACCAATCCGACGACAAGTCCTGCAATGCCCAGAATCAAGTTCATTGAGCCGTAGCCGATCGTTTGGAGCATATACGCGAACAAGGGAGACATCACCGCAGCGGAAAAACCGAACACGAAGTTCACGATCCCGGAAACGAGCCCTCGTCGGGCGGGAAACCACCGTTGTACGCTCGTCAACGCGGGCATTAACACGAAACAGGACGCAACTCCCATTACAAAGGCCCATACATAGAGCATTGTCAAGTTTGAGGCCGCAGCGATGAAGAACGTGTCAAGGCTGCACAGCACCACTCCGATCGTGACCATCCGTCGCGCCCCGAATCGCTCTTGCCACCGCCCCACGAAGAACATGAAAATGCCTGTCGCGACCAACACGAAAAAGAGCGACTGCCCGATCGCTCCCCGCCCCGCTTGAAACAACTCCTGCCAATACGATCCCATCACGCCGGGAAAGCTGAAAACGAAGGCTCCAACTAGAAAAATGGCCGCCGATCCGCCAATCAACGCGCCGATACCGCTCGCGCCACCGCTCATGTGATGCCATCCCTTCTGAAGGAGAGAGAAGAGCCGTCATATTGACCGTAGGAGCCAGTCTCAATCCGACAACGCGCCGGAGCAAACTCTGGGTCCTCATTCTTTATAGCAGTTGTTGAGACTCTTGAGCGCTTCCAATGGCCGCATTCTAAACAAACCCGTACCGCCTAGGCCATACTTTTGGCCACATTATGTGGTAAATAGAGGTCTTGTGCGCCGGGGACGGACGGAGCCCGCCGCGGCAATAAGCATTCCGATTCGCGTTTGAACAAGTGACATTGGCAGCACCCAAAATCCCCTTTGTCCCCCCTTTAAGAATGAGGGGGAACGTCACGTGCGGGCGCACGGCCGTGCGCCCCTACCTGTCTCCCCTTTATCAAAAGGGGGTTAGGAAGGATTTTCTTGTGCGGGATTCGGAACCTGCGAGTCGGATCGCTTTTGCCTATATTGCAGCCCATTGGCATTACACGGTAACCGCCTTATGACGGAGGAAAAGACTCGAGACAAACGATGGATCGCCGTACCGGCAGCTCTGTCAATCCTCGCCGCAAGTGGCGTGGTGTTGGGACTTATGGGGGCCGGTGGGATCTCCCTCACCGCGGGGAAGCTGTACAACCAGATCGCGTTGCCGCTGGTTCGGCTGCTCGGTTATTTGGCCGTGGGTTTACTGGCCGGCCAGGTGGTGGAGAGCTTGGGGTGGACTGCAAAGCTGTCGCGGTGGTTAGGTCCTATGATTCGGTGGGCTCACATGGGGGATGCCAGCGGCGCTGCATTCACGACGAGTTTCGTCTCGGGAATCCTTGCAAATTCGCTGCTCATGACAGCGCATCAGGACGGGAAAATCAGTCGCAGAGAACTTGTGCTCGCATACCTGCTCGACAACGGTCTGCCGATGTACCTTGTGCATCTTCCCAGCACGTTCTTCATCGTGCTTTCCGTTGCCGGCGGAGCGGGGTTCGTGTATCTCGTGATCACCTTCCTGGCCGCATGTATACGGAGCGGCGCCGCTTTGGTTGCAGCCCGTTTCATGCTGCCCCCGGACGGTCATCCGATGACCGCTCCCTGCCAAGGCCGAACCTCCGTGCGAGAGAGCATTTCCGCAGCGATCCGCAAGAAATTCGTCGATCGATTCAAACGTGTTGTCGCCTATACCTTGCCGATTTACGTGCTCGTGTTCCTTCTGAACGACTGGGGGTTGTTCCAGTGGCTTCGAGCCATGACAGCGCACGCAATATCAACCGGGTTCTTCCCAATCGAAGCCGCCGGGATGGTGGTGTTTGCGTTCGCAGCCGAATTCAGCTCCGGCATGGCCGCCGCGGGCGCGCTGCTCGACTCCGGGACGCTTACCGCAAAGCAGGGAGGGCTGGCCTTGGTGGCAGGAAGTATCGTGTCCACCCCTATAAGAGCTATTCGACACCAGTTGCCCACCCACGCGGGGATTTTCAACCTCGGGCTCGCCAGTGAGCTGCTCCTGATAAGCCAGGGGCTGCGCGTACTGAGCCTGATCCTCGTGGCGCTGCCCTGCGCGGTGTGGTTCTAGCGGCGGTAATGCTTCGTTTGAAGCCGCGGAGATGCGGTGGCAGGCTGGAAAGCCCGCTCCACAAAGCCGAACGGTAGCCGATGAAAGTGAGGATTCAGTTACGTGCGGCTGGGACATAGTCCTTCCGTGTGCACCCGGAAAGCGTCGCTGCAAATGCCCTGAAAGGGGCAAACCATGAATAGTCGTAGGGTTTACCCTACGGAAACGAGCATTCAAACAGAGTTTTCAGGACCCTGAAAGGGTCGGTCTTGCACACGGTAATTGGCCGACCCCTTCAGGGTCGCGGAAGGGATGGGCCGTTTTCCGTGGGCTGAAGCCACACGGCTATTCACGTTACGCCCTTCGGGCGAAGACCCTTTCCGGGAGTGCGGATTAGCAATCTCTTGAGCCTTTTCCGCACGTAACTGAGTGCTTACCGATAAAAGCATTCTCCTCTTCTCTCGCGCAGCCCCGAATGTTATAGTTACTGATTTTCACGACTCGCCTCCGATGGAGGCGGCGTCATAAGAGGTCCCGGTGTCCGACGGCGAAAAGCCCAAGTCTGCTCTCTCCGCAAGAGGCATCATCCGACGTTTTGCCCACCTACTCTCCGCGCAGGTTGTGGAGGGCCTCGGGAGCGCGCTCTTCTTCCTCTACCTGGCCTGGGTCGATGACGTGCTGTACGGCGAGATTATGTACGCAATCGCTGCCGGCGTTATCGTGATGAAGGTCGTTCAGTTCGGGCTCTACTATCCGCTCGTACTGGAACTCGGCGGCGAACCGAAAGAGCGAGCGCCCGAGAGCATGAACCGGGTAAACCTGATCAAGCTGGCGCTGCTCGTTCCCGCCATGCTGTTCGTCGGTGGGTTTGCCCTGTTCAAGGGCTTTTCCGTGCGGTTGGCGTGGGCGCTCTTTTTTGTTTCGCTCGGATTTGCTCTAGAAGCACTTGCGGAGACTTTTTTCGCGGACTTGCGGGTAAGAGAGCTGCAACAACGCGAGGCGCGCATAAAGATCGCCGCGTCGCTCATCTCGTACGGCTTCGGGTTTGGGTGTGCGTTCTTTGGCCTCAGCCCACTGATTACGGCTTTGTTCAAGGTGCTCTCAGGCGCGGTACGGCTCGGGGGCGGCGTGGCGAGCTATTTCCAGGTTCACGGGGTTCGCTGGTTCTTGAGGCGCACGTCGCGGGGTGTGTGGGACGTCTTTCGGGCTACGGCCGTCTTCGCGCTCATCGAGATCCTGGGCATCGTGTACAACCGTGTAAACATCTTCTTTCTCGAAGATGCCATGGGGGTGGACGGCGTCGCAGACTACTGCGCCACGTACAACATTGTGGACTCGCTGTCGGTGCTGGCGTCCGAGCAGTTGCTCGGGTGGGTGATCTTTCCACTGCTTGCGTCCCTGTGGTGGACCGACCGGGAGAAGGTCGGACCGCTCGTTCGGCGTACCGCCCAGTGGCTCATGGCCCTCGCTTTTCCCGCGATGTTCTTTCTGTATATCTGGAGCGATCTTATCATCGGGACCGTGTACCCGGGGAAGTTCGAAGCCGCAGCCTGGATGCAGCGTTACCTCGTGTGGACAATCCTGCTGTCGTTCGAAAGCAATCTTTTCTGCAACGTCATGATGGTAGCCGGCGCGGCGAAAGTGCTCCTCGCCTTTTCCGTCGCGACGACCGTGCTGTGTCTCGTGCTCAACGTGACGCTCGTGTATCCGTACGGACTCGCAGGCGCGTGCATGGTGCTGATTCTCACCAAACTTCTTATGACGCTGCTGACCTTTGTATACTGTCAAGTACGATTTCGCTTCTTTCGGTTCAGAGATTTCGCGTTTCCTGTGCTTCTTGCATGCTCCTCGCTGGGACTCTTCGCACTGTTGGAACAATTCATTCTTCACCAGCGTGCTGTTCTCGTGGCGTTTGCATTCTATTTTCTTATGCTCTGGCGACCGGGGATGAGAATCATCGGCCGACTGCCGCGATCGGGAACGAGGCGTGATATCAATGCGCTTTCAAACAAGTGACATCCGCAGTATCCAAAATCCCCCCTGTCCCCCCTTTATGAAGGGGGGGACCCGTATTCCTCCCTTTGTTAAAGGGGGGTTAGGGGGGATTTTCTTGCACGGACTCGGAGTTCTTTGAGCGGTGGAGTTGTTACTTACATGAAGGCGCACTGGTGTCAAACGTCTTGACAGTGCGCTGCGCGTGTGTGATGAAAAACGCGACGCATGTTGGAATGCGCACCGTGTAAATTCTCGGCTATTACAGGAATGCGCAATCAAATAGGCGACTTTCTCGGACAAGTCTTGGTGGGACAGGCAAGATGCCTGTCCCACCAAGACAACAATGTCACTTGCTTGAAAGCGCATCGGTATTAGACCATATGGCTTCAACCGTACGCAGCAAAGAACGGACAGCACATGGCCAATATCGAAAAGATCGTTCCACACGAAGAATCGGGCGCGGCGTTCGCTCGGCGATACGTTGAGCACTTGAGCGCACTTCTAGCCCGCTTGGACGTCGAGGCTGTGGGAAGGATCATCGATCTCTTTCGCGGCGCCAGAACCAGAGGGGCAACTATCTTCTTTCTCGGCAATGGAGGGAGCGCGGCGACTGCTTCGCATTTTGCCAACGATTTTGGGGTCTGCGCGTCACCGGAGGGACAAACGCCATTCCGGTCGATGAGCCTTACGAGCAACATCGCCTTCGTCACGTGCCTTGCCAACGATTTTGGATACGACCAGGTGTTCTCCCGGCAGCTGCGAAACCTCATGAGGCCGGGCGATGTGGTTGTTGGAATCTCTGCAAGCGGCAACTCGCCGAATGCTGTGGAAGCGCTCCGGTACGCAAAGGAGAACGGAGGCATTCCCGTAGCGCTCGTCGGGTTCGACGGCGGCGCAATGAAAGACATAGCAGATCACGTGATTCACGTGGAAACCGGCAAGGGTGACTACGGCCCGGTGGAAGACGTTCATATGGTGCTGGATCACCTGATCTCGGTGTACCTTGCGAACGTGAAGGACGAATAGGCAGAGGTCATGCAGCAGGCTGCAATACGGATGCGCTTTCTAACAGGTGACTTAGAAAGGGCCGGCAGGGACGCCGGCCCCCACTATGTTTGGTGGCGGCCCCGCGTCTCGCGGGGTGCCCGCCATTTTCACTTGTATGAAAGCGCATTGGTATAAGCCCTCCGCGGCGAATTACCAACGTCCAGGACATGTCTCACCTACAGCAGTCACGATGACTACAGCAGCGCCCGGAAATCTCTGCGTACATGAAATTGCATTTCCGGTCTTATCAGCCCGGCCCAGCTCCCGTTCTCATCACGACCGATTCACCAGATAGATCCCTCCGGCCGCAAGAATGAACCCCAGCCAGAGCAACAGCGTGAGTGTTTCACCAAGGATGAGCCCGCTCAACACCACCCCGCACAACGGCGTCAAAAAGGTAAACGTGGCCAGGCGGGTGGCCTGAAACCGGTGGAGCATCCAGAACCAGGCCAGATAGCTGATAAACGCCACAATTACGGCCTGGTAGAACAGTGCGCCGACAACAACGGGCGTCGGCGACACAGGCGCTCCCCATTCGAACAGCACCACTCCTGCGGCCAATACGGGAATCGAGAATATGAGCTGAGCGAACAGTGTCTGATAGTGCGTGACGGGTTGGTTCCAGATGAACTTCTTCACGTATATCGTTGTGATGGCCCACATGAGCCCCGCGGCTAATTCCATGGCGTCCCCGACCCAATGCAGCGGCCCCAAGGTGGCGGAACGAGATCCGAAGACACTGGTCAAACCCGCGAAGGCCAGGAATACGCCAAGACTCTTGCTCACGTTTAGCCTGTCGTCGTGAAGGATAAAGTGAGCCATGAGCGCTACCCATATTGGATGCGTATAGAGGAAGATCACCGCGCGGGATGCGTCCGTAAAGCTCAGCCCCCAATACAGGACCAGGAACTCCCCGCCGAAAAGAAGACCGATCGCCACGCCATGTTTCACCAGACGCCCGCTCAGGAATACGGATTCGCCAATCGCCCGCGCATAGATCCACAAAAGCAGCGCGGCAACCACTGATCGGATCGTTGCGGCCATTAAAGGCGGCACACCCTGGTTGCTGAACTTGATGCTTACCAGGTTCGCGCCCCAGACGAGGCACAGAACCACAAGAACAAGCGCACCGGTCAGAGGAATTCTGTCGGAAGAGGCGTTCGGGGGGCTCACTTTTTCAGCCAACTCTTGTGATCGTGCGTACGGCGGGCCGGCAGAGCCTGCCCCGGACTCGATCCGGGGGACGCCAGCCCCTACCGCTTCAGCCACACTTTTGCGATCGTGCGGCCCTCGCCGCTGGGGTGGGAGCATACTTCAGGCCGGAGGCCCGAGTCAACCGCGGCAGCTCGAGAGCTCACAGACGGACTCATCACGAATCGAGCCGCAGGAGGCGCGCTCCATTCTCCCAGAGGATCGCCCGTATCACATGGCTACTCAGAGGCAGCTGCCGGATCCGTTCGATCTGCCTGCCGATCGACGGAATGTCCGGCCAGTCGCTGCCGAAGACAAATCGCTCGGCCATACTCTCCATTTTGGGGAATATATGAGGGAGTTGCTTGGGCGGGATGCCCGACACATCCACGACGATGTTCTTGTGCCGTCGGAGCATCCACTCGGCCTCTTTGTACCAGAACGGTCGCCCCGCGTGACACATGACAATCGTGAGGCCTTGAAAATCCTCAGCGATGTCGTCGAGGAGCAACGGGTTCGCGTACCGAATCCGCGTGCCGGGAAAGAGCGAGGTACCGGTGTGAAACATCACCGGCACACCGAGATCCCGCGCCACCTCGTACACGGGCAAAAGACGCGGATCGTTCGGGTAGAAGCGGTCGTAGGACGGGTAGAGCTTGACACCGCGGCATCCCAGTTGAGTGACGCAACGCTCAACCTGCGCCGCGGGAGGTTCGGCAGAGTACAGGTCCACGGATCCGAACGGGATGATTGAACTTTCGGCCGCTGCGAACTCGGCCACGAACTCATTCGGGATGATGCCCGTGGCGTGTGGTGAGTACTCGGCGAGGACCACCGCGCGGTCCACTCCCTGGCTCTCGAGGTATCCGACGAACCCGCGGGGGGTGATGCCGTCGAGCAGTTCAATGGCCTGAGCACTGACTTTCGTTTCAAAGTATCGGATGAATCGCTCGGAGAGGTGTTCTCGCCGCCCCAGGTGGATGTGGAAATCGAGCACTCCCACGGCAGCGCTCCTTTCGCTTGGAGATCATTGGAAGCACTATGGCCCGAAAAGGTCAAATCCGCAAGCCCGTTGAGGCCTCTTTGCCAGCGGGCCGAACAATCTCTGGGCGGGGTACGAGCAGCATATCCCACATCTGTGGAAGTAACGCAGGGTAGCCCCGACGTTACACGTCGGGGTTGCGCAGCAACAAGAGGTCCATGTTCTTTCTCGCATGAGAAAAGTCACATGAGCAGCGATCAAGACCTCTTACGCCTTCGGCGCTCCGACGTATAACGTCGGAGCCACCCACAGAAGATGCTGTTCATTCCCCGACTTCGACAGGTTGTTGCTCCTCGCCGTGAATAATTGAACGATTACGCGAACTAGTTGAATACAGTTGCTTATTGGAGTAATATCGCAATAAGATGTTAGAAGATTTCGGAGACATCGACGCCCACCGGCACTTGAACATTAATGGCAGGTCCCTGTGTTGTCTCCAATTGATGTCCGCGGTCCCTTGCTGATTGCCGGCATGAAAGCCAACCTCGTTGATGACAAGCGAACCATCAGACAACGAGGCCCACATACTGGTGAGTTAGAGCATATTAGGCAACCCGATGACGATCAAGATCACAACTTATTTACTGATGTCGGCAGGTTAATAGTTCTCGACTCTTCATCTCAATTGTGACACTGCATGGGGGGCTTGCAGAATGTCATCAGAAAAGCCCATTCGGATACTCTACATGGAGGACGATCCGGGGCTGGCTCGCCTCTTCAAGAGAAGACTCGAAAGAGTGGGGAACCGCGTCGATATTGCCCCGGACGGAGACACAGGGCTTTCCCAGTACTCGTCCAACCAGTACGATCTTGTCGTCCTCGATCAAAAGCTGCCAGGGAAGAGCGGCCTTGAAGTGCTCAAGATCCTTTCCCAGGGCGCCAGAATGCCGCCGACCATTATGCTCACCGGCGCCGGCGACGAGACCATCGCGGTCGAGGCGATGAAACTCGGCTCAAGCGACTACATCATCAAAGATTTGCACACGCGGTATCTCGATCTTATGCCGTCGGTGATCGAGCATGTCCTGAAGCATCACGCGGTTCACGAGGAGCGGCGACGGGCCGAGGAGGAACTTCACCGCGCACACGCGGAATTCGAGCGCCGCGTCGAAATGCGCACCGCTGAACTGCTGATCACTAACGAGAAGCTGTGGAACCAAATCACCGAACGCCGGCAGGCTGAAGAATCGCTCCGGAAGTCCGAGGAGTGGATGCGCCTCATAATCGAATCGTCGCCCGTCGGCATCCATATCGTGAGAGACGGACGATACCGGTATGTCAATCCCGCGTTCGTCAGAATGTTCGGCTACGAAAGCACGGACGAAGTTGTGGGTATCCCCTTCGAATCGGTGTACGAACCCGAGCATCACGATTTGGTAAGTTCCATGGAACGTGCCGTAGCCCACGGGGGAGAGATGAGCCGACGCTTCGAGGCACGGGCGGTACATAAGGGCGGCCGATCGTTCGACGTGTCGGTGTGGCAGGCGCCGGTCAAGTTCGGACCTGACCTTTCGACGCTCGGTTTTGTCATCGACGTGAGCGAAGAGAAGCAGCTGCGCGCTCAACTTCTTCATGTGCAGAAGATGGAAGCAATCGGCACGTTGGCTGGAGGGATTGCGCACGACTTCAACAATATTCTGTCCGTGATCAACGGCTACGTGGAACTTGCCCTTACGCAGGTGGCGAAGAACTCTGAACTGTATTCAGACTTGGGAAGGGTCCGGAGCGCGGGGGACCGGGCTTCGGACCTCGTTCGGCAGATACTCGCGCTGAGCCGCAAGGATGATGAAGAAAAGAAGCCGACGCTCGTCGCTCCCATCATCAAGGAAACCCTCAGATTCGTCCGCGCTTCGATACCGCCAAGCGTTGAGATCCGACAGCTTATTCAGCCCGACGAAAGGGCGATAATGGCTGTGCCGACGCAAATTCACCAGATCTTCATGAACTTATGTACGAATGCGGCCCATGCCATGCGCGAATCAGGCGGATCGCTCTATGTGCTCTTTGAGTGGGTGACCCTGGGCACGAACGCCTCCTCTCGCCATCCGGACGCCAGACCGGGCCCGTATTGCCGCCTCACCGTTCGGGACACCGGGCACGGTATGCCCCCCGACGTAATGGAACGCATCTTCGAACCGTATTTCACTACGAAAGCCCAAGGGGAAGGAACCGGCTTCGGACTAGCCATAGTCCACGGCATCGTGGCAAATCACGGCGGCTTCATCACCGTGGAAAGCAAACCTGGCGCCGGCTCAACTTTCCAGGTCTTCCTGCCTGCGATCCAACAGGAAGCACCCCGAATCTCGTCTCCTGACGAAGAGTGCCCGCGAGGATCTGAGAGCATCCTCTGTGTGGACGATGAACAACATATCGCTTGTATAATGGATGGAATGCTCAGTCGGCTCGGATACAGGGTAGTCTCCTGCACAGACAGCGAAAAGGCGCTCGGCATTTTTTGCGCGGATCCTCGCGCTTTCGACCTCGTGATCACCGACATGAGCATGCCCAAACTCACGGGTGCACAACTTGTGGACGAGATCCTGAGCGTTCGGCCTGACATCCCGGTAATCTTCTGCTCCGGAGGCACTGACGTCCCGATAGGACAACCAGCCGAACCTGATGGCGTCCGAGAGCTGATTGCAAAGCCCTTCCGCAAGAACGAGCTTGCCGCTACCGTCCGCCGAGTACTGGACATGCGACAAGCCCCTACGGAAGAACCGCAGCCGGAATGAAAGCGCGTTCGCCGCGTGCCGATGTGCGTTAAGACCGCCAGCATCCAAAATCCCCCCTGTCCCCCTTTTACGAACGGGGGGGACCCGTATTCCCTCCTTTATTAATGGGGGAGTTAGGGGGGATCTTCTTGCACGGAATCCGGAATCCGCAGGTCGTGTCGTTGTTACTTATATGACAGCGCATTAACATTGGGATAGGTATGATTTGGCCAACAATCCTGTGACTGCCTCACTCCCCCCGCCCTGATCCGTACCTGACAGCATGCTACACCGATTTACCGCCGCTTGGCTGGAAACCGTACAAAAGACACCTTCACAACACCGGTTTCCTCCGTATGCCTACCGGTGCAAGATCCGACCACCCAAATGACTCCCTGCATCATAAACCAAACATGCATCATTTCTTCTTCGGCAGGGTTGTCGGTTTGGGCTTGCTCGTAGACCCACCGGATGATGATGTTTGCTCCATTTTCGTGCTTATGCCCGAGCCGCCCATGCCCGAACCGCCTGTGTCCTCTGACCCCATAGAGGAGGATTTTGAGGTCTTGGTTGTGGGCGTTGTCATGGCACTTCCAGCCGCTTCTTCCGGGTAATAAGGCTCGCGGGAGGTGGTGGTCTGGCCCGTCCCTGAATCGGATTTGTCCAGGTCGGTCACTTTAGGCGAGCCGAAGATCCGGTCCCGTGTTCTAAACCCTTCGTCGCTAACTGCGTCGCCAATTCGCCTGCCTCCTTTTTCAACATTTTCCCAAAGTCGATCCAATCCGCCGAGTACGTTCCCGCGGAGCGCCGGGTTCCACCCGGCACTAAATGGACCCCACCCAACGATCCCTATCAGTCCTGCCACTTTTCCCCCGAAAACTCCTCCGGGAAAACGTACTCCCGTGATGTTACCGAGTACACTGTCCATTCCCCTATCTATGTTGTGGGCCAGGTTCCTCTCACCCTGCGTCAAGTTGCGTCCCAACTGCTGCAGGCCTCCGGCGAGGTTCTCGCCAAGCTTGAACGAACCGAACGAAATGCCTCGCTGGGATTGAGCTTGCGCGTCTGCAACGAGACCTCTTGTCTCTCTGGCTAAGTCGTTGCCGAATTTTCTCACTTCCCGGGAGTAATCGTTTTCAAACTTGGTAAATTCGCGATTCACGTCACCACCAACGCGTTTCGTTTCACGTGTGACATTTTCTACAGCTCTGTTAGCTTCGTTGGTAGCATTCTCTTTGGCGCGGTTGAATTCTTTGTTGATGTCCTTGCCGGCCTTCTTCGCGGCCTTCTTGGCTTTCTTGAGCCAGCCCGCTTCCACCGGGGTATAGGCCGAGCCGACGAACGCAACCACCGCGAGGCTTATGAGCAATATTCGCAGCACCTTATATAGGGTGGTGACGTAACCATCACTCTCGTGTCCAGTGTTCATGGCGCACCTCCAAGGTGTCCGTTATTAGTCATTCCCCCCTTCTCCGTCCTGGAAAGACTCGTTCGAGGAATCTTCCACATGGTGAAATGTCACGCTCTCGTCCTTCTCACAATCCCAGACGCTGAGCATCCTCCCAACGCTCCTCAATTAGGTCTTTCTGCATTTGCCCCTGGTTGAAAAACTCACCTCTGAACGATGCCGGAGGCGAGAACGATCCAGTATCAGACTCTCCCGTTGGCCGCGAACGCGGGGCTGGCCCGCTTTTGGCTGCGGCCTTGGGATACGGGGATTTGGTCATCTTTTGGACTTCATAATGCCCTTGCCGTGACTTGTCGGCTTTGGGGGCCGTTTGTTCTCTCTGCATCGAGGTTGGTGCTCCAGGCGCCTTGCCGGACGGCGTAGGAGCCGCCGACTCACGACGCAGCTCATCGCTTATAGGCCTCGAAAGCTCCAGCAGGAAAGCCACCACGCACGCTGGGACAGGCCCGGAATCGCCCGAGCAGTTCACGAAAACGTTTCCGCTTGAGGCGCTCGTAATCCTTCCATCACGTTCCAAACGAAGCACCATGGTGTCGGAAATGGGTATTTCTACGTGATCCTGGTCTTCCAAGGCAGCTACCCAGGTTTCTGCCAAGATGCGCGCGCATGTCATGTCGCGAGCACAGTCAACGAAAGACTGAGCTTTTCCCGCCCGCGTGATCGTGTCGTCTGAGAAATCCACGCACCAGTCGCCGATGCACACCTTCGCGTCACCCTCCTCTTCAGCTTCTTCCTTGGTCGGACCCTTCGAAGACGTCACCCGCGGTTGCTCCTGAGGCGCGGCCTTGGCCAAAGGTCCGGCAGCAGCGGGTTCTTCCCACTTTGCCGACGGTTTCGTCTCTTGAGGTTTCGCCTCAGCGGCCGCCAGCGCAGCCAGGTCCACGCTCGCTGCCGTTACCCAACCATTCCGGGCTGCCAGTTGCAGCCAGCCGTCACGAGTTCCATCCCCTGAGAATTTCAGAACTTCCCCGATTTGAGCGCAGTCCGCGTTCTCAAAAGCTTCTCCAGGCCCCTTTTTGAGCGGCAAGCAGAATTCGGTCTGGCTGACCTTGGTCACGATGCCTTCGAACGGGTGAGGTTTAAGAGCACTGAGCCGTATCCAGCCGCCTTGAGCCGGCGCTTTCAACTTCACCCACCCTTTGCTGAACTCATTTTCGCCCTGAATTCGTGTTCCTGTCTGCAAATAGGTAACAATCTCGCTCTCTTGAGACGGACCGGATCGGATGGGCGCGCCGCGAGAGTCTCCGGACGCGGAGACTGTGGCGGATATGAGTCCCACGCCTTCTCCCCATATCATTTCGGCAGCTTGAGATATCTGAAAGACCGAGATTACGAGAAGACAGAGCGAGAGGATACCGAGCAACTTGCTGATTTGCATCGCCAATCACCTCCCACCTCTCAAAAGAGAGGTCGTGCCGCCAAAAAGTGGCTTGAAAAGGCAGACCTCCTGATGTTTCTGATGCCAAATCGGCGAGCACGATTCACCTTTCAGGTAAATTTGCTTTCCCCTCCCTTGGCTCTTCGGCAGCCACAATCGTGGGAAAACATTTCCGCGCTTCAATAGTCGTCTTCCTTCGGTTTCCTGCGGGCTCTTGCGGCCAAGTGTGTCATTGCGAGGAGCGAAGCGACGAAGCAATCTCCTTTCTTGAAGCGTCGGAGATTGCTTCGCTGCGCTCGCAATGACAGGTTCGATTGGGAACTCCTGCCGCACGTAAGTGAACGGTTACCAACGGTCGAAAAACCTTGTCGCATTGCGGGCCTGGGAGTGGTATAGTCGGACAGATCTTAGCGCCGGAGATCCGCGATGCCCACGTTCGAGATCAAGCACAGAAAAACCGGTCACGTCATCTTCAAAGGCAGTGCCAAAACGCTCAAGGATCTGGTCTACAACGCGATCAAGTCCGGCACTGACGGTTCCATGGTCAGCACAGCCCTGACTACCTTGAAAATCAAGAAGACCGAACCGGTTCGGTTCTACGGGGCGCTGATCACCGGTGCGGACCTGACGAAGATCGACTTGAACGATGCTGTGTTCTCCGGCGCGGACCTGTCGGAAACAGATTTCAGCGGCGCCCTGCTCGAGCGTGCTGATTTTTCCAAAGCGAAGCTGGCGAAGACCGACCTGAGCGGTTCAGCACTCAATAACGCAAACTTCACCGAGGCTGACCTGGCAGGCGCGAAGCTCTCCAATGCCATGATGGAGGCGACAAACTTTACCGCGGCCTCTTTTGTGGGAGCGGACCTCGCGGGGACACGCATCAGCAAGGCAGTGTTCGTCAAGGCGAATTTTGCCGGTGCACGGATCACGGGCGCAGACTTGCGAAAACTCCAACTCACGGGCAACAAGATGTCGGAATGCGACATCTCGTGGGGACAATTGGCTGGTGCAAGGCTCCTCGGAGTAGACCTGTCGTCCGCGAATCTGGAGCACGCGGACTTCTCGGGAGCGAGCCTCGGCAGTTCGAGCTTCGCAGGCGCAAACCTCACCCAGGCAAACCTTGAGGGCGCGGATCTCACATCGGCCGATCTGCGGAAGGCGAATCTCTCTTCGGCCAAACTTGCCGGAGCCAAGCTCCTGCGGGCGAAACTGGCGGGAGCGCTCCTGGACGGCGCAAAGCTCGGTGGAGCGAACCTGTCGAACGCCGACCTTTCCAAGGCGGACCTGAGTGATGCAGATCTGACCAAAGCAAATGCCTCGGGAGCGGTGTTGCGTGAAGCCAAGCTGGAAAAGGCTTATCTGGGCGGGTTGAACCTCTCGTCCGCCGTGCTGGAGAACGCTAATTTGTCCAGGGCCGATCTTACGGACGCGGTGGTTACGGGCGCTCGCATTCGCGACACGGATCTCAGCAAGACCAAAATGGACAGGGCGGACCTTTCCAGCGCGGACCTCAGTGGGTCAGACTTCACGGAGGCCAAGCTCGAGAAAGCCTCCATGATCGGGACGAATCTGTCGGGCGCGGTACTCATCGGCGCAATAATCCAAAATGCGGACGCTTCACAGGCCATTTTTTCGCGAGCGAATCTCACCTCCGTCGATCTGCACGGATCGAGGCTCAATGAGACCGATTTCTCGGAGAGTATTCTCACTGACGCCAGGCTCAGCGGAACCGTCTTGACGAATACTGTCTTCGTCCGGGCGGACCTCTCCAAGGCGGATTTTTCCTGGTCAACCATCGATGGTGCGGACTTTACCGGCGCGCGGCTGACGGGAGCCAATTTCAGAGGTGCAAAGATTATCAGTGTCAAAGGGATCAAATTTAAGAAGAAGGCCCCGTAACTTGTACCGAGTCGCTCTGCCGTCCACAATTGCCTCGACCTTCTTGAGCCGCACAAATCGGCTGGAGCCAGCGTACGGTTCCTCCCTCGATGCTGCACTGAGTAGATGACGATGCACGACCAGCCCGTTTCTCTCGACCCAGGGTCGGAGATGCTTGCGCTCTCAACCTATGGGAACACCCGGAACCTCATCATCACCGCTATGAACGTAGAGGGACCGTTCGATGAAGACGCGTGGGCGCTCTCGGCGCGGACGGCAGTCGCGCGCTTCCCGCAACTGAGGAGCGTCCTGCGGGAACACCGCAGCAAATGGCGATACTATCTCGCCTGGGAGCCCAGGCCGGCGGAAGATTTTCCTGTGGTAGTCTCATGCCCGGTTTCTCCCGCAGACTCGGCCGACCTCAGCGCGATGATCGAGCACTTGTCGCCGTGGCTCGAAAAACCCTGGGACCTGTTCCGTCGTCTGCCCACCGAGATTCACATCATCCGATACTCCGAAAATCGCCGTGTAATTGCTTTGGTGCTCCACCACGCTGCCGCGGACGGGGTGGTTGCGGCGGATTTCAGCAAGGCGATCCTGCTGGAATATAGAAGGCTCGTGACGGGAGCGGAAGTTGACGCATCCACGCCGACCGAAGGGCTCTCCACAGGACGGAAGCGCCGAGTGGTCGTCAAAAAGGGCGGGGTGCGAGAGCTGATCGAAAAGGCAAGGCTTGCCATCAAGCCCATGCTGGAAAGGTCGGTCCTCCCCGCTGGGAGCGGTAATCGGAGCGACACGGCTCAGTATCATATCAAACGGCTACTCTCGGAGGAGGAGACCGCGTCGATCGTCGCAGCAGCGCTTCAGAACGGACATTCACTCCTCGACCAACTCGTCGTATCCGCAAACATCGCGGTGGACCGGTGGAACGGACAGCGCAACGTCCGGCCCGGCATGTTGACCACCTCGGTGACGGTCAATATGAGAGGCCGCTTTCAGGGTGTCGACAGCCCGAACAATGCGAGCCTCCTGGTTTTCAAAGCGACGCCCGAGCAGCGCTCGGACCCGAAAGGTCTTGCTCGCTCCATGGCGCTGGCGCGGATCAAGCTGTTCCGGAACCAGATGGACCGCCGATACCATGCCAACATCGCCATGATGAACGACTTGATTCGGACATGGCCTTTCAGCGTGCGGCGCAGGATCGTTCACTTCATTATCGAACGGTTCCAGTATTCGCTTGCTGTGACCTTGCTCGGCGCTATTTGGCCGAAGGTCCAAAACGGGCGCCCGACGCTCGAATCGGACCTCACTGAATTAGGAGACGCAAAGATCACCGAAGTGCACGGACTGGGATACAAGCTGCTTTCCAGGACCCGAGTGTTGTTCTACGTCTATTTCTTCCGAAAGCGGATGAATATCATCCTCGCCGCGTCCGCCTGCCTCTTCACTCGCGGCGAGGCCGAGTCATTCCTGGACCTCACCCTCGATGTCATCCGAGAGTTGAGCGCTCCTCCAAAGTGACGGGCTGAGAGAACATGCGCCGGTGGATTATCATTTTAGCTTTCGGCTTCGTTGTCTTAACTCCGCACATAGGTAGCTCGGATTGCACGCGCGACTTCTCGCTATTGGTGGGGCCGGCATGCGTGCCGGCCATTGACCTGAATATCGGTCCGGCTCCGGCGCCACTGATTGTCCAAGGACCAAGCGAAAAAGCGCGTTGCCATACTTGCAATGAAGGGTGGTCGGCATTCTATGGTGGAATTGCCGTGACACAGTCGTTGGTCGTAGATAGCGGTTTTCGTCGGTGTTCATGGTGGGACAGGCGTCTCGCCTGTCTGCTTGACGAATCAGCGACGAAAGCCGTGACAGGCGAGACGCCTGCCCCACCAATGCCGCCAGACGTGTGTCACCGTGTTCACGCGAGTCGACATTTAGTGCTTTTTTCGGCAACCACTTCCCTTGCACAACTCGCCGCGGCCGGCCCGGACCGTGAGTTCGCGGAGCGCTTCGACCTCCCGCGCGATCCCGACGAGGTCCTCAGGGATGTGCTGTCGCGGCGTGAATTCGCTGAAGATCCAGCGAGCAGATTGCTCCGACGCATTTTGGATAAGGCGCTCTTTATCTTGGACAAGATTCTGCGGTGGATCTTGGGACGAATCCCCTCCATGGGAAAGATGGAATTTAGTGGCGACGTCCTTGGCACGATAGGCACTGCGCTTCTTGTTGGCGTGGCAGCGGCAATCCTCGTCATGATCGGGTGGAAGCTCGGAGTTCTGCTCGCCAGACGCTCCTGGAAGCGAGCTGTCGGCCGCGCGCCGGACCTCGAGCCCGAGGACGCGCAATCGCCCGCGGATCTGCGTGCTCTGGCCTTACGCGAAGCCGACCACGAGAATTTCGGCCGCGCGGTAGTGTTGTTCTTCCGTTATGCGATCCTCCGCCTCGATGAGGAAGGATTGCTGGCATACCATCCAGGGAAGACCAATCGGGAACTACTCGCGGCCCTCACGGCAGATGACGCTATCCGAAGGAGTGTCGGTGAGATGGCGCGCTTGTTCAACCGGGTACGATACGGCGGCACAACGTGTGGAAGAAACGACTATGATCGCTTCCTCACGCTCTGTCGCGACGTGGTGGGCGGAGTATAAGTGCTCCGTTACGCAATTGCGGCAACTCTCCCTCGGCTGGAGACGATGAGAAAAGGATGGAGATCACCAATTGGTGGGACAGGCATCTTGCCTGTTCAAAACAGAATGACAGGCAAGATGCCTGTCCCACCAATGCCGCACACAATACATCAATGTATTTGTGGATTCGGGCAGTAAGCGATGTCTGCCAGGCGCTTATGGATTGTGGCGACCGTGCTGGTCGCAGTTGCTGTGGCGGTAGTTGCGGTTACCGTGCCACGTCAGTCTGTCGACCGCACCCCTGTGCCGACAACATTTTCAGCCGACGAAGAGGGCTGCATGGCACTCTACCTTGCTCTTGAGGAATTGCGCCTCCCCGTCGAGCGTCTCCGAACCGATTTCACACGACTCAGAGGTCGGGACGGAGTACTCGTGGTGGTGAATCCTCTTCAAGCTGATGTGAGTAAAAGGGAAACGGAACAGCTCAAGGAATGGGTCGAGCAGGGCAACCGGCTCGTTCTTTTCCAGGCAAGAGCACGCGCTGTGGAAGAGGATAAGAAGCCCAAATCGGGCCGTGGGGTTCGCGTGTCTCCGAGGCGGTCGGTTCCCAATGACCTTCCGGGTGTGTTCGGGTTGAGCTTACGCAAGACCGGTGACCGTTCACGCAAGAGTCTTGCCGTGTCTTTTCCCGGTGTAAAGGATGCCGGCCCCATCAGTGTGTCGGGCGCCGCGCGATGGAAAGGTGCGCCCGAAGGCTGGGTTACAATCGCCCGGGACGATAAAGGGCCCGTCGTGGTTGCGGGAAAGGTCGGCCGAGGCAGTGTCGCGGCAGTGAGCGACCCGACTCTCGTTTCCAACAAGTTCCTGCCTACGGAACACAATCTGCGACTCGTCATCGCGCTCTTGCTGGCCGAAACCCGACCGCGCACGATCTTTTTCGGAGAGCACCACCACGGGTACATGATTTCGGAGAGTTTCTGGACGTACATGGGGTCCTCCGTTTTCCTGTGGGTGATGGTACAGGCGCTGATGGGATTCGCACTGTTCTTTTACTCGCGACGCGCCTCGTACGCCGGCAGATACGGCGACATGACGCCTGAACGAGGCAGGTCGTCACTCGAACATGTTGAGTCGATGGCAGGCATCTTCGAGTCATGCAAGGCCTCGTCCGTAGCGCTGGCTGCGACCGTCGAACGGTTTCTCGTTCAACTCTCCCGCACCACCGGCGTGAGACTGCCGCGCCTGGACGATCCAGGGTTCACGCGTGCTGTCGCGGGCGCACCGCAGGTGTCGCCGAGTCTGGCGGCGCTCCTTGAGGAGTGCCGGACGGTGGTTCGAGGCCCGGAGAACCCCGAGCGATCGCTTTACCTCGCCCGAAGGTTGGGAGCAGAAGAGGCATCGGCGGAGGCGGTTCGAAGAAAGACGCTTCACAGGCATTGAGCTTTGTGGGGCAGGCTTTCCAGCCTGCCTTGAGACACAATTATTGCAGGGCAGGCTGGAAAGCCTGCCCCACGACTGCATTCACAATCCCAATCCTTGATTGACACATTGTCCCTGTGCCGGAGGAGGCTTGGATGGACGGTTTGGATGTACTTCACAGAAAGGTTGAGCGTGTCCGCAGCGAAATGCAGCGGGTTATCCTGGGGCAAGAGGCCGCGATCGAACAGATTCTCACGTGCTTTGTAGCGGGAGGCCACGTCCTAGTGGAAGGAGTACCCGGCCTCGGCAAAACGCTGCTATCGCGGACGTTGGCAAAGCTGGTGGACGCGGAATTCCGCCGTATCCAGTTCACGCCCGACCTTCTGCCCGGCGACATCGTGGGGACCAATGTCTTTGACCTGAACACAACTGAGTTCCGTTTCCGCAAAGGACCAATCTTCACCGAAGTGCTCCTCGCCGATGAGATCAACCGGACTCCGCCCAAGACTCAAGCCGCGCTGTTGGAGGCTATGGAAGAGCGGCAGGTCACGATGGACGGCGTGACAAACCCTCTGCCGGAGCTATTCTTTGTGATAGGCACTCAGAACCCCGTCGAGTACGAGGGAACCTATCCGCTTCCTGAAACCCAGCTCGATCGGTTCATGATGAAAGTCACCATCGACTATCCCGATGAACAGGCGGAACTCAACATCATCAAGAGCTACGCGAAGGGCGTGGATCTTCAGGACCTGGATACGCTCGTCCCCACTGCCGCGATCCGGAACGACGAGGTGCTCACCCTCCGCAAGGCTGCCATTGAGGTCGTAGTGGAAGAGAGCGTCATCCGCTACATTCGCCAGCTCGCGGCGGAGACGAGGGACTTGATTTATGTGCAGCTTGGAGCGTCCTCGCGCGCGGCTGTGAGCATACTCAAGGCAGCTCGGGCGCTTGCTGCAATTCGTGGTGTGGGCTTCGTATCTCCCGAAGAAGTGAAAGATGTGGCCGTGCCGGTATTGAGGCACCGGGTGATCATGCGTCCCGAGGCGCTTATTGACGGGCTAACGCCGGATGATTTTCTGGGGAATATCCTCCGCAGGGTGCCCGTGCCGAGATGAACCAAACCTCGAGGCCGCGAACCGTGTCAGCGTCACAACGCCAGTCAGAAGATTTCTCGAAGAAACGAGGTAACCGCATCAGGCCCTTGCCGTTCTTCTTCTCGACAAGGTTCTTCGTGCTGCTGGCCGGTGCTACCGCATTGCTCGTGCCCGCCTACCGATTCCTCCCCGAGACGATCTTTCTGCCGTTGGCGCTCGATGGTCTCCTGCTTCTTGCTGCCGCCGTGGATTACTTCATGGACCCGTCACCACGCCGGATCGCGATGGAGCGGCCTCTCCCGTACCCTCTGGCTGTGGGGTACCCTAACGAGATCGTCATCGAAGTGTCCAACCGAACCGGGCAAATCGTGAAGGCCATCGTCAAGGACGACGTGCCGAATCGGTGCCTCGCCGAGCCATTCCCGGTGGAATCGGTTGTGCCTCCCGGTTCGGGCACGCGGCTGTCCTATCGTCTTACGCCACGTGAGCGAGGGACCGGCGAATTCGGCGACATACACTTCTGGATCCGCGGACCACTCGGTCTCGTGTGGAAGCAAGGCAGCGCCGAAGCAGCCCGAACGGTCAAGTTCTATCCCGGACTCGCCTTGATACGAGACCGTCGCCTTACGGTGCGCAAGCCTGACGTGGGTGGCGCTCTCCGGCTGTTGCGCCGACCCGGTGTGGGTACGGAGTTCGATTCCTTGAAGGAATACAGCGTGGGTGACGACTCTCGGCTCATCCATTGGAGTACCACCGCGCGAAAGGGTAAACTCATTGTCCGCCGCAACCGTATGGAACGCAGCCAGACTGTGTTTGTCGTGCTGGACGCGGGACGAATGATGACCGCCCGGATTCGTGGAAAGACCAAGCTGGACTACAGCGTTGAGGCCGCGCTCCTGATTGCGTACGCCGGACTCGAACTGGGAGACCGGGTTGGAGTCATGGCCGTGGGACAGGACGTGATGCGCTTTCAGCCCCCGTCGAACGCCGCTGCACAGTTCGGCCGCATAATGGAAGCAACGTACGACCTTGAGCCCCGGCTGGAGCAGCCGCGTTTTCACTTAGCTCTTCAGGTTATCGCCGGCAGACTCAAACGACGGGCTCTCGTGATTGTCTTCACTGACCTGATCGATGAGCGTGCCTCAGAGGGTCTGCTTCGGTACACTGCCGCGCTCCGACCGCGACATCTGCCTCTGGTGGCGGCATTGTCGGATACTGACCTCGCGGAAGTTGCCGACACCGCACCGGAAACCACGCACGACCTGTATCGCCAGGGCGTGGCCGCAGGGATCCTCGCCCGGCGCGAGCGGCTTGTCGCGGGCCTTACGTCTCGAGGTGCACTGGTGGTCGATACACCTCCGGAGAACATTTCGATTGAGGTGCTCCAGCGGTACCTTGACATCAAGAGCCGAAATATATTGTGATACCGGTGCATTTTGATGCAACTAAAAATGGCGGGCACCCCGCGGGACGCGGGGCCGCCACCAAATTATGGTAGGGGCCGGCGTCTCTGCCGGCCCTTTCTGCATGACCAGTCAGAAAGCGGATTCGTATGAAAGGGATTAAATCGATGGACGAAGAAAAGGTTCGGGAACTCATCATGAAGAAACAAGCCAACAATCGCATCTCGTGCAAAGCGGCGTGCGAGGTGGCCGACGAGGTCGGCGTTTCGCGTATGGTCGTGGGCCGTTTGCTGGATGAAATGAAGATCAAGATCCACTCATGCCAGTTGGGGTGCTTCGAGTAGAAGCGACGGTAGAACCATACAGGAATTTCGGGAATCCCTGACATTGTAGCGGCTGAGTTTCGAGAAATTGGCGGAGCCCGAGGGGGAGATGGAGTCTCCCCCTCGATTAGACTGGAACCATGAATGGTCCCCGGCAGGCAGCCATCCCAGCCGGGGCGAAGCCACGGACGGGATTCCGTCCAATTCCCATCGTTCGTTGTGGCTTCTTCGCCACGGGAGTTGGTATCAAATATATCACGCACTTGAAGACAGGGGTGTGGGAAGCTCCGGCCCGCCGTTCTGTCGTGTAATTGAGAGCTATTTCACCTTCTTTCCAAAGTCCCTTACGTCATCCAGGAAAACGCGGCCGGCTGAATTCATATTGAGAACATCAGCGCTGCTAAAAATGGCGCTTGCGCCGAAATGGCCGAAGAAGGTCGGTATTTCAACAACCTGAGCATTCTTAATATACTTCGCATCCTCCTTGATAAACGGTGGAACCAGCACGTCACCCTTGGCCGGAAGGACCAGCACTCGGGCCTTGATGCTTCTCAGCGCTTTTTGGTAGTCCCCATTAAGGCCGGGTGTTCTGCTAATATCGTGCTCCATGATGGCCTTTTGCTGGTATATGCAATCATTAGCGTCGAATCCCGTCTTGATCCACAGATCTTCCCACCATTTGAGGAAAGCGGCAGCGTCGCTGGAAGTGGCGCACCTCTGGTCCAGACCCTCGGGAGCATTGGCCCCAATAGCCAAGATGAAGTCTGTCCAAACCCGCCAGGCCTTCTCGGGTTGGACTTTATAGTTGCCGCGCTCGAACGCGGGGTCCAACTCGAAAATGCTATTGCCTGCCTTCATAAGCGCTGCGGTCCAGGGGCAGGTTCTCGCTGCGGGAGTCAGCGCCACCACAGCATCCATGAAGTCCGGATAGCTCACTGCCCATTGCAGCGCCTGCATGCCGCCCATGGATGCCCCAGCCACCGCAACAAGGTGCTTGACGCCCAAGTGCTCTGTGAGCAAGCGGTGCTGGGATTGGACCATGTCTCGAATACTGAAAGGCGGGAACTTTGGTTCAGGCTGGGCTTTGCTGTTACTAGGCGAAGTGGTCATGCCGTTGCCGATGGCATCGGCGCACACGATGAAGTACTTGTCCGTGTCCAGAGCCTTGCCCGGACCAATCAGAAAGTCGACGCGGTGATGATTTCCTCCCAACGACGAGCATGTCAAGATCGCGTTGGATTTGTTGGGGTTGAGTTTTCCGTGGGTCACGTACGATATTGCGAACTCCTTGATAATCGCACCTGACTCCAACTTCAAGTCGCCCATGTTGTAAATCTGGTGCTCCGGATCTCCTGGTTTGTGGGCACAGGCCGTTGTCGGTAAGATGGCTAGACAATAGAAGATGACACCCAAAATCAATGCCTTGTCTCTAAGCCTCGTCATCGTTCAGCACCTCCAACCTTTGTTGTTTCGGAGCCGCTTCACCCTCCCCAAAGAGGTATATAGTTCCGAATGGAACTATACTAGTTCCGAACGGAACTACAGTCAAGTTCAAAATCGGCCTCTTTTGTGGTACGATGATGACAAGGTCAGGCCGATTTGCACAGCGTGTTGAGGTTTGCAGGTTTCCTGCATCGACCTTTTAAGAAAGGTTTCCCAATTCGGAGGCAGCTCTTGAAAGGAATCCGTAAGGACATACTGCTAAACGAAGTGCTGCCCTTTGGATGGCGCATCAATTACCTGGCAAACCACTATTCATTGATTGCGAACCGCCAGCTTGGGCGTCGATTCAAAACCACGCGGCAGGAATTCGTGGTGCTCTTCTGCTTGGCCAACTCGACCAACGTAACCGCGACCGACGTGTGTGAGGTCTGCGGACGGCCCAAGAACACGATCAGCCGGGCAGTCAACAGCCTGATTAGGAAAGGGTATATCACCAGCAGTCCCCACCCCAAGGATGCCAGAGCGGAGATCCTCACGCTCCAGCCCGCCGGCAAGCACTTGTATGATCGAATAATCAGGGTTTTCACGGATCGGGACCGGGCCATGGTGGCGCGGCTCGATGAGGCTGAGCGCCGGACCCTGAAGCAGCTCTTGGACAAGATGATTGAGGGCTTCAACCCGTGGAGCGAGGAAGCCTGAGAACTGCGGCAGGAATAGCAGCCTTACGGGACTTGAGGTCAGTAGCAAGCGGCTGCTATTCCACTGCGCGACAGGAATTCTCGAAAGTAATCACGGATCAACTCTTGCGTGCCACTGCTGGCTTGCCCGGCAGTGTGACTTCATTTCGCGAAAACTTCCGAGACACACGATGCGCCGGCATCGACGCCGACGGTCACCAATTTCCGGAGAGCATTCGTGACAATCGGTCACCAATTCCTGCAACTGCCATAAACAAATCCGGGCACATCCCAACGAGGGATATGCCCGGATAGAGGCTAAGGAGCGATCCCGAAAGCTACGCGGCCTTACATTCGTTCCATTTCAGCCCGTTCGCTGAAAAGCGGAATTAAGACGTCCTGTTTAGTCTTGTGGACGCGAAGGACTACGCTTCGGTTGGTGATCTGGGTTACCGTGGCCATGTTCGGGCCGTCACCAATCTGCATTCCCGGCTGCACATAGTAGCCTCGGCCGTCGGGGTCTTCCACCATTCCTTTGATCTGTCCTTCGCTCATCTGAATGATCCCGACAAGTTTCAACTGCGAGTAGTCAAACCGAGCCAGAGGAGTGGACGGCAGGTAGTCGGTCCGCACCTGAACTTCGGAGGGCGGCCTAAAGGGATCTCGGTCCGCCCTGAATTCGGTCTTGGGCGGCTCGGCAGCCGGTCCGGCGGGGGGGGCGGTCGGCGATGGCTGACCGGGGGCTCGCCTCTTGCCCTCCAGGGCGAGGACCTGTTTGTCTTTAGCCTTGGGCGGAATCGGCGCTTGAGTCACTGCCGCGGGAGGCTTGGGAGCTGCCGGAGGTTGAGTCTGTACCTGCTGTGGAGCGACCTCTGGCGGCTTCGGAGCTACCGGTGGCTGCGCTTGCGGCTTCGGAACAGCCTCTGGAGGTTTGGGCGCCGCCGGAAGTTGCGTCGGCGCCTTTTCCTCAGTAGCGGCCGGCTCCGGCTTGGGCGGCATTCGCACTTTGCCCGGGACGGCAGTCTGTGGTTCCGTATTCTGGGCCAACAGCATCGGCGGCTGCTTGCCGAGAATTGCGTCCACTGTCGTGTGAAGTTCCGAGCACCCGGCCGACAGGCCCAGAAATCCCAGTACTACACAGGCAATAGCGATTCTTTCGGCGATATGTGCTCGCATCTGCAGGGTCATCGAGAAACCTCGGCGGTCATTTCGCATATCCGCCTCCGCTCGTTACTTACGGACGCCACCTGGCCTGCGGGCAGGGGGAGCCTTGCCAGGAGGCGGTTTGGCTAAGTTCTTAACCTCTTCGGGTGACAGGCGCCGGAACGTCACCCCACTAATCTCTGCGTTGAGAGGGACGATCTCCAGGTTCTTGGCCACCGCGCCTTCTCGTCCACCGAGATCGCCTTTTGCGAGACTAATCTTGGGCACGTTGACGATGCGGGGAAGGTCCTGAAGGCGTGCCAGAAATGCCCCTTGTTTCTGGTAATCACCCTTCACGGTGAGGGTAATAGGAATGGTGGCGTACTGAAGTTCGGTGTTGATCTGCTCCTGTCCGGGAACGAAGCGCGAGGCGGTAAGGCGCGATTCGCTCAGTAAGTCCGTGATCTTCTTGAGCAGACCCTCGATCTCTTGCTTTTCCGGAAGTGACGCCACCATGGTTTGCAGCTGAGCCCTGAGACCCTCGATCTTCTTTTCCAGCTCCGGCCCTTGCGCCAGAATCTTTTGCTGGTTGAGGATCTGGATATTGAACTGCTCGATTTCTTTCTCGATCTTTGAGATCTCGACGAACATGTCCGAGACGAAAAAGAAATAGAACGCCACTATGAGCGCTGCGCACAGTCCGCCAACCGCTGCGAAGCGCTGCCAACCGGCGAGCTTGAAGAAAAGTTCCTGCGGTGTCATTGTGCTGCCCTCGTCAATTAAGGGTCCCTGTTATACCGAACTGGATTTCGCCGGGCCCGCCGCCGGTGCGAACTGTCTGAACGAGCTTTACGCTGGAAAAGAACGGCTGATTGGGCTTCTGTTCCGCCGGCGCTCCCTGGCGCTTGAGCACCGCGTCTTTCTTGATCTTTTGCAGGTTTTCCACGAACTTGACAACTACAGTGTTGTCAAGGCCCTGGCCTTGAAGATTGAAACTGTTCCCGGACTTATCTATTCGCGTCAGCCACACCTCATCGGGAACTGCGGAAGCGACCGCGGACATGAACGCTGCAGGTGTGTCGCGGGACTGAGTCAATTGCTTGATCGTGTCCCGCTGTCGCTCCAGCGTTGTGATTTCCGCTTTGAGCCTGTTGATGCGTTCATTCTGCTTCTGCAATTCGGCGAGCTTTTTCTGTTCAGCCGCTTTCTGGGCCTGCAAGTCGCTGATCCTGGACGATAGCCACCACCATGTGCCCACCATCACCAGAACCGCCGCCAAAACGATTGCAGCCGCGGCGATCGCGAACTGTTTCAGATCCCGCTTACGGAGAATTTCCCGGACAGGGAGAAGGTTGACTCTTACCATTCTACACCTGCTTGTCTTTCTCGTCTCGGAGTGCGAGGCCGACCGCCACCGCCATCATCGGCCCGATCTCGTTGAGATAGCTCAGGTCAAACACCTTCTCGTTAATCCTCAGGCTCCGGAACGGATCGACAATCTCCACCGGGATATTCAGTTCCGTCTCCATTGACGAAACCAGCCCGTACGTGGAAGCGCCTCCGCCGGAGAGAAAGATCTTTTGGATGGGATCGTACGATACGTTGGTGGAGAAGAAGTCGAAGATCTTCTGCACCTCGGAAATGAAATAGTCCGAGGACCGCTGAAAAATCTTGCCAAGGTTCCTCGGGTTTACTCCGTCAAGTTGAGCACAGCGCTTGATGTTTTCCGCCCGCTCGAAGTCCACATCGAAAAAGCGCATGATTTCATGAGTGATCGAGTCGCTCCCCAGCGGCAGGTCTCTCGTGTACTGCGATGCACCGGACTTGAGAATGTTGACGTTGATGGTGGCCGCACCAATATTCACCAGGGCTACCACTTCCTCCTGCACGTTGGGGTAACAAAACTCGTACATGACCTCCAGCGCGAAGGGGTCTACATCCACCACAGCAGTCGTGAGCCCCAATTGACCGAGCAGACCAAGGTACTCAGCCATATAGTCCTTTTTCGCGGCTACGAGGACCACGTCCATGGTCCCCTCCCGCTCCGGTCGATCGCCCATGATATAGAAGTCGAGGTTTACGTCCTTGATGTCAAAAGGGATATACGGCTCAGCTTCCATCTGAATTTGCTTTTCCAGCTGCACATCGCTCATCGAGGACATGGTCACTTGCTTAATGATGACGGCCTTGCCCGCCAGCGCCGTCGCAACGCTCTTCGTGCGGCTCTTGGAATTCTTGTGGAGGTTGCCGACGGCCCGGGCCACCGCGTCCGGCACCTTGATGGTCTTGTCCACCACAGCCCCTTCAGGGAGGAGCGCGATACCGGCGTATTCAAGCTCAAAGCCCTTTTTTGAACGATCGATCTCGACCATTTTCACTGAGCTTGAGCCAATGTCGAGTCCGATGATCTTGGAAACTGCCATGGGTCGTCCTTCCCGGAGGGACAGCTCGAACGCCTGGAGGCGTCCGTACCAGGATACGTGAGAGTCACGGAATTGTCAATGAAAAACCCGGAATTATCGTTCGTTGTTCCTCTTAACTAAACTGACATCTGATGAATGCCGCTCGACGATTTGATTTTTCCGATCAAAAATATAAACGGTCTCGTCCGGTCGCGCCATGCCAAGCTTGCACTTAGCCACCTTCTCAACTGCACCAGAATCGGCACGCAAGGACCGCAGCCGGCGTTCCAGCGCACGCACGTCCCTGGATAGCTCGTCATACTCCCGCTCGAGAAAAGCTTTCTTTTCCTGGAGCGTTCGCTTGTGCACAAGACCCTTTTCCACAATGAGAAACGAGGCGGATGCCACGATCGTAAGCAACACCAATATCTCAAGATATTTGACCGCTCGGCCGAAGAGAGGTTTCATTTATACCAAGATGCCGTCGAAGGAGTAACGCGGCCGGATGCCTCCTCCGCTTCGGACGGCAAGCCTGACTTCGCTCCGGAGGCATCCCGGCTGCTCTACAAAGCCCTTTTTTCGAAAGCACATTGGTATCGCTTCCTTGAAAGCCCAGTGCTGTGATAACTCATTTCCCTGGAGCGTCCGCGGGTCGTGCGTGTGCAGCGGTCGCACCACTTGTCTTCGGCGGGATTTTACCCGATCACGCCGCTACTATCAAGTAATTTCTTAGCTTTTTGCTATTACATGTTGATATAATTTAGTATAAGAGCCACTATTTCCGTGGCAGGCCCGCCGGCCATTTTCAACCCGCCCCGTTCCCCCAATGCACACCCCAAGTGCCATGCCCCCCCCGCAAACCGGCGCCAGTCACTCCCGAAAGCGGTGTGCAAGAAATCGCGAGCCGCTCCGTCAAACTGCACATGTCCTTCTGTCAGGAAGACCACACGGTCCGCGGCACAGATCGCTTCCAGGTCGTTTGTACACTCCACCACCGTCAACTCTCGCCTGCGGCGCAGGGACTCGACGAGGTTTCGGATCGACCTCTTGGCTTTCCTGTCCAGCATGGCTACCGCGTCATCGAGGATCAGTGTTCGGCTACCCATGGCCAGCATTCCGGCGAGCGCGGTTTTCTGTTGTTCACCACCCGAGAGCGTGTGAGTGAGGCGTTTTTCCATCCCCACCAACCCCGTCCATTGGAGTGCCTCAGCCAGCCGGACCTCCATATCTGCGGAAGAAACGCCAAGCGTCTCCAGACCGAAGACCACGTCCTCCTCGACTGAGATGCCCACAAGGGATTCGTACGGGTCGCCGCCCACGTATCCAATCTCGGTGAGCCGATCGCACCCCCAATGCACACGGCCTTCTTGAGGTTCGAGAAGACCTTTCATGAGCTTTGCAAGTGTGGATTTGCCGGCGCCGTCGGGCCCCGCGATCACCACGGAAGACTGTGGGACGATCTCCAGGTGGAGGTGGTCGAAGATAGGCTTGTCGCAGTCAGGATAGGAGAACGAAATGCCGTCGAGGAGTATCATGCAAATCGGCGATCATGCCAAGGCGGAGTCAAAGCCATGAGGAGGCCGAATGCCACCGAGAATCGCTTGCTTGTCAGCGTTCCCACAGGAACCGTTTATCCAAGTGCCCGAAGGCGCAGGCCGCGGCCACATGATCGTAGGGGCGACCGGCTGGTCGCCCGCGTGGCCCTGCCCTGGCCGGAAACTTTTGCGGGCGACCGGCCGGTCGCCCCTACACCTAATGGGATTTCCCCCGAGGATGAGACTTACGGATCTTACTTGCCTGATCTCAGGCTCTCGCGAATGCGGTCCGTGAATTTCTTCTTGCCCGGTTTTGCGGCTGCCGCCTTTTCCGGCTGTTTCTCCACAAGCTCCACGAGAGACATCGCGGCATTGTCTCCCGCTCGGGTGCCCTTCTTGATGACCCGAACGTACCCGCCGTCTCTGCCGGCAAAACGGGGCGCGATCTCGTCAAAGAGCCGCTTAGCTACTTCTTTCGAGCGGATCACTTCGAGCGCCTGCCGCCGTGCATGGAGATCGCCGCGTTTGCCGAGGGTGATCATCTTGTCAGCGAGGCTACGCAGAGCCTTGGCCCGCGCGTCGGTGGTGACAATTGTCTCGTGTTCGAGCAGAGATGTGACCATATTCCTGAGCATGGCCTCCCGGTGGGAAGTGCGCATGCCGAGTTTTTGTCGTGCTTTCCTGTGGCGCATGAGAGAAGCTCCAATCACTCGCCGATGAAGTTTTCCCGCTGCTGGCGCATAGCGTCCAGTTCTTCCCTCGAAGGGAAGTTGGGAATCGACAGACCGAGGCCGAGGCCCATGTCGGCGAGGATCTCTTTGATTTCGTTCAGGGATTTTCTGCCGAAGTTCTTGGTCTTCAGCATGTCCCCTTCACTGCGCTGTACCAACTCGCCGATGTACTTGATGTCCGCGTTCTTAAGACAATTGGCGGAGCGAACACTGAGTTCCAGCTCGCTGACACTTCGGTAAAGGTTTTCATTGATTTCCGGCTCGCGTTCGGGCCGTTCGTCCTCGACGCCTTTCTCGTCTTCCTCGAAATTGAGGAAGACCAGGAATTGCTCCCTCAGGATCTTCGCCGCGTGGGCAAGAGCATCTTCGGGCAGAACCGCTCCACTGGTCCATATTTCCATGGTAAGTCGGTCATAGTCCGTGCGTCGGCCCACTCGAGCGTTGGTGATTTTGTAGGCTACTTTTTGGATCGGCGAGAAGATCGCGTCGAGCGCGAGCGTTCCGATAGGATCGTCTTCCTTCTTATTCATCTCAGCGGGGACATATCCCTTGCCCCACTCGACCTTCATCACCATCGAGAGCTTGCCCTCTTTGGAAAGCGTCGCAACAGACTGCTCGGGATTGATGATCTCCACCGTTTCATCGGTGACGATGTCTCCAGCGCGGACTTCGCCTTCACTCTGAGCTTCCAGGCGCAGTTCCTTGCCGTCTCTCGTATGCATCCGGAACCGAACCTGCTTGAGATTCAGCACGAGGTCGGTCACGTCTTCCTTGACGCCGGGGATGGTCGAGAACTCGTGGAGCACTCCGTCGATCTTCACCGACGTGATCGCGGCCCCCTGCAACGAGGAGAGAAGCACGCGGCGCAACGCGTTTCCCAACGTGATGCCGAAGCCGCGCTCCAAGGGTTCGCACACGAATTTTCCATAAAACGGTGTGTGGGTGGATTCCTCCACCTCCATGCGCCGCGGGCGGATAAGCTCCGTCCAGTTTCGTCTCATAAGGGCTTGCGCCGTGTCGCTCATGGCTCCCCTCGTCCTGAAGTATCTGGCTGCTGATCCAGGCTATTTCGAGTAGAACTCGACGATGAGCTGCTCGCGGATGTTCGGTGGCAGTTCTTCTCGTGTCGGCAGCGCCTTGACCGTTCCCTTGAACGCAGCCCCATCTACCTGAAGCCATTCCGGGACCCCGCGACGCGACACGGTTTTGAGCGCGTCATCAATGGCTTCAATGGTTCGGCTGGATTCCTTCACTTCGACTACCATGCCGGGCTTGGTCAGGAATGACGGCACGTTCACCTTGTGGCCGTTCACGAGGAAATGCCCGTGACTGACGAGGTGTCTGGCCTCGTTCCTCGATCGGGCGAACCCCATGCGGAACACGATGTTGTCCAGGCGCGCCTCGAGGATACGCAGCAGGTTGTCGCCGGTGACACCCTTCTTCTGCTCCGCCAGGTGCGCATAATTGCGGAACTGCTTTTCAAGAAGCCCGTAGATGTGTTTGACCTTCTGCTTCTCTCGGAGCTGCATACCGTAGTCGGTCTTCTTCTGCCTGCCCTGGCCATGCTGACCGGGTGGGTAGTTCCGTCGCTCAACCGAGCATTTGTCCGTATAGCAACGGTCGCCCTTGAGAAAGAGCTTTTCCTGTTCCCTGCGGCAGAACCTGCAAACTGATTCTGTGTAGCGTGCCAAGCCTCTGTCCTCTTCTTTTCCAAAAACCTACGCGGCCGCGAGCCGTATCAGACCCGTCTCCTCTTGGGCGGTCGGCAGCCGTTGTGGGGAATCGGGGTGACATCCTTAATTCTGGTGATGCGGAATCCCGCAGCCTGGAGCGCGCGAAGGGCGGTTTCTCGGCCGGCGCCCGGCCCCTTGACCAGCACTTCGACGCTGCGCACGCCTTGCTCCTGGGCTTTGCGAGCCGCGTCTTCAGCCGCTAGTTGGGCCGCAAACGGCGTGGACTTGCGCGATCCTTTGAATCCCTGCGTGCCGGCCGACGACCATGACAACGCGTTGCCGTCCGGATCGGTGATCGTCACAATGGTATTGTTGAAAGTCGACTGTATGTGAGCGACCCCGTGGGGGATGTTCTTCTTTTCTTTCTTTTTGCGTTGAACTCGCCGTCGTGGCATCTTGATCTCCTGTCAGGCCGCAGCAGCACCATTACTTGCGCTTGCCGATCTGCATCTTCCTCGGTCCCTTACGAGTCCGGGCGTTGGTATGTGTCCGCTGGCCGCGGACCGGCAGGCCGCGACGATGTCTCAGGCCCCGGTAGCAGCCCAGGTCCATGAGCCTCTTGATGTTCATCGTCACTTCGCGGCGGAGGTCGCCCTCCACCTTGTACGAGCGGTCGATGACCTCCCTGATCCTCGCGACATCCACCTCGCTCAACTGGTCCGACTTCATACCGGGATCGATGCCGGACTCGTCGAGGATCTTCCGCGCGGTGGTTCGGCCGATCCCGTGGATGTACGTGAGGGCGATCTCCATGCGCTTATTTTTCGGAAGGTCCACTCCTGCAATGCGCGCCACAGTCTTCCTCCTGGAGACGAAACGAACGTGGGTCGGGTTACCCCTGCCGTTGTTTATGCTTGGGGTTTTCGCAGATCACCCGAACCACTCCCTTGCGTTTGATAATCTTACACTTGTCACATATTCTTTTCACTGATGCCCTGACCTTCACGGGGCGCCTCCTTACTCCCGCTTCGCGGGGGGCGGCCGGGTAGACCGCCTTTTCAGCCGAGGATCTTCACGATCTTCGTGTAGATCTCGTCAATGGGACCCACACCCTCCACGCGGCGCAGAAGTCCCTTTTCTTTGTAGTAGTCGATCAAAGGAGCAGTCTGAGCGTTGTACACATTCAGGCGCTCCCTGATGGTCGCTTCCGAGTCGTCGTCCCGCTGGTAGAGTTCGCTGCCGCACCCGTCGCACACGCCCTCTTTCTTCGGAGGGTTGAACATCACATGATACATTTTCCCGCAGCTCGAGTTGCGGCAGGTCCTGCGGCCGGTGAGCCGGGCCATCAGCTCCTGATCGGGCACATCCACGAGCACCGCGTGATCGATCTTCTTGGTCATGCTGCCGAGCATCCGGTCAAGCGCTTCGGCCTGCGGAAGGGTCCTCGGAAAGCCATCCAGCATAAAGCCCTTGTCCAAGTCCGGCTTGGCAAGCCGCTCCTCTACCACTCCTACGACAACGTCGTCCGGGACGAGTTCGCCCTTGTCCATGTAGGTCTTGGCCTTGAGGCCCATGGGTGTTCCCTCTTTGAGGGCAGCGCGAAAGATGTCGCCGGTCGAAATCTGGGGAATTCCGTATTGGTCCACGAGCTTCTTAGCCTGTGTTCCTTTGCCTGATCCAGGTCCTCCGAGCAGTACGATTCTCATAGCACCTTCCTTGCGAGGCCGCGGCTAGCCGCGTCGTCCTTTGATGCGGCCCGTCCGGATAAACCCTTCGTAGTGCCGCTGAATCATATGGGATTCGATCTGCGCCAGCGTGTCCAGCGCGACGCCAACCACGATGAGGAGCGAAGTTCCGCCGAAATAGAACGGTGCGTTGAACTTGGAGATCAGCAACGACGGGAGCACGCACACCGCAGAGATGTACACCGCGCCCCCGAAGGTGATCCGCGTCAGAACTTTGTCGATATATTCCGCGGTCTTCTTCCCCGGTCTGATGCCCGGGATGTACCCGCCGTACTTCTTCATGTTGTCCGCGACGTCAATCGGGTTGAACGTGACCGCAGTATAGAAATAACAGAAAAAGACGATCATCGCGATGTAGATGCTTTCGTACACCAGCGTACCCGGATGCAGCCAGCTCGTCACGGTCTGCAAGAACGGAACGTTCAGGAACTGCGCGATGGTTGCGGGAAAGATGATCAGAGACGACGCAAAGATCGGCGGAATAACGCCGGCAGTGTTCACTTTCAGAGGCAGATGGGTGCTCTGTCCTCCGTAGACTCTGCGTCCCACGATCCGTTTGGCGTATTGCACCGGAATTCGTCGTTGCCCGCGTTCCACAAACACAATGACTGCGATTACCACCACCATGATCGCCAGCAGGAGCAACAAGATGAGGAAGCCCATTTCACCCGTCTTCACAAGCTGAACGGTGCTTCCGAGTGCGGACGGCATTCTTGCTACGATACCTGCGAATATGATGAGCGAGATCCCGTTGCCGATACCTCTTTCCGTGATCTGCTCGCCCAGCCACATGAGGAAAGCCGTTCCCGCTGTGAGGGTGATCATGGACAGGATGACGAACGCCGGCTTGGACATGTAGACCATGCCCTCAGTCCGGGCAAGGCCGATGCTGATACCCAATCCCTGAATCAACGACAGGACCACCGTGCCGTACCGGGTGTACTGGGTGATCTTCTTGCGGCCCGCTTCACCTTCCTTGGAGAGCCGCTCCAGGTGCGGCACCACGACGGTGAGCAACTGGAGAATAATCGATGCGCTGATGTACGGCATAATCCCCAGCGAAAAGACGGAGAAATTCTCCATCGCGCCGCCGGTGAACATGTCCACGATTCCGAACAGCGTCTGCGCGTACTTCTGGAAGAAGTCCTTGATCGCGGCCGCGTTAATCCCCGGAGTCGGAACATGAACCCCAATCCGATACACCAGGAGCATCAGCAACGTGAAAATCACCCTGCGTTTCAGCTCCGGTATCTTGGCTATGTTGGCGATGGAACCTACGAGCGCCACCTGACTCTCCCTGGGAAAAATCGCTTGTGATTATGTGGAATCGTTTCCAATCGATCCCGAAATCTTGTCACAACTCCTCGACTGTGCCGCCGGCCGCTTCGATCTTGGACCGAGCCTGACCGCTAACCTTGTCCAGCTTGACCGTATAGGCGCCGGAAACATCACCATCGGCAAGGAGTTTGATCGGGCCGCGCTTCTTCACCAATCCGATCTCGCGGAGGATTTCCGCGGTCACCAACGCACCCGTCTCCAACCGGGCCAGGTCCTTGACGTGCACTACGTTGTAGCGCACCTTGAATGGGGCGTTGCTGAAGCCCTTCTTGGGAATGCGGCGCTGCAAGGGCATCTGACCGCCCTCAAACGCGGGCGACACTGTGCCGCCCGAGCGGGCTTTCTGACCCTTGTGGCCCTTGCCGGAGGTCTTTCCCCAGCCTGACGACTCGCCGCGGCCGATTCTTCTTCGCTTCTTATTCTTGGGTCCTTTGAGGTTCGACAGATCCATGAATCACTCTCCGAAACGCCAGCCGCGGATCACTCCGCCACTTCCTCGATGCGAACGAGGTGTGCCACCTTGATTAGCATGCCGCGGACGGCAGGGGTGTCCTCAACCGTCCGACTATGCCCGATCTTGCGAAGGCCCAGGCCGCGAACGGTCGCGGTCTGCAACTTGGTGCCTCCGATGGTGCTCTTGGTAAGTGTCACCTTAAGCATTGGAAAGGTACTCCTCTCCTTCCTCGTTTTCTCTCTCCGGTTCCTCTGCGTCCCGTCCAAGGCGCCTGGCGATATCTCGCTGGGTGCGCAATCCTTTGAGCCCTTCGAAGGTAGCCTTGACCACGTTATGGGGATTGTTGGTCCCGATACACTTGGTCAGGATGTCCGTGATGCCCGCGGATTCCACCCCGGCACGCACCGGGCCGCCGGCAATGACGCCGGTCCCGGACGACGCGGGTTTCAGGAGTACCTTCGCCGCTCCGTATTGTCCAATAATTTCGTGCGGAATCGTGCCGGCGGACACAGGGACGTCGATCATGGAGGACTTGGCACGCTCCACGCCTTTGCGAATGGCTTCAGGCACCTCATTGGCCTTGCCCAGGCCAAAGCCGACGCGTCCCCGACCGTCTCCGACCACAACAACCGCGCTGAATGAAAACCGTCGGCCGCCTTTGACCACCTTCGCTACGCGACTCAGGTGAACCAGTCGGTCCTTCAATTCGCCTTCGGCAGGCACTTTGGTTCGATTGAGCAAGCGAATCCTCCTTCGGTTCCTTACACCGTCAGAAATCAAGTCCGGCTTCGCGTGCACCCTCCGCGAGGGCTTTCACTTTGCCGTGGTACAGGTACGGGCCTCTATCGAAGACCACCTTGATCACATTCTTTTCCTTTGCGCGCTCCGCGATGCGCTTGCCCACTTCACGAGCGGCATCCTTGTCGAACTTGCCCTCTCCGGGCTTCTTGCGGAACCCTTTGTCGAGGGTGGAGGCGGCCACGAGGTGGTGCCTGCGCGGTCATCGACTATCTGGGCGAAGATATTCTTGTTGGACCTGAAGATCGTCAACCGAGGTCGTTCCCCGACCTGCACGATCCTGGAACGCACCCGTCTCTTTCGCTTTTCCCTCGAGGCTCTCTTGTCGCCTTCCTTCGCCATCGTGGTATCCTCTGGTCCGCAGCCGGAGCCTAACTCCACGCCACGGTGATGTAGCTTACTTGCCTCCGGCCTTGCCCACCTTACGCCGCACCGCTTCGCCGAGGTAACGAATTCCCTTGCCCCGGTACGGTTCAGGTTTGCGGACTCGCCGAATGCGTGCGGCCATTTCGCCGACCTGCTGTTTATCGATGCCCCGCACATGGATGAGGGTGTTCTTCTCCACCTCGATCGCCAGCCCTTCCGGGATCGGCATCACCACCGGGTGCGAGTACCCTACCAGGAGGGTAAGATTGCTGCCGTCGGTTTCGGCCCTGTACCCGACTCCCTGGATCTCCAGCGATTTGGTGAAGCCTGCTGTGACACCCGTAACCATGTTTTGGATGAGGGTCCGCATGAGGCCGTGCATAGATCGGTACTTCCGGTGACTCTGAGACGTGGAAACTCGGATCTGCGTTTCCTCCATATCGAGCGTCACCAAGTCGGACACCGACATGCTCAGCGAGCCCTTGGGTCCTTCCACCTGGAGCGTGGGAGGAGTAAAGGTCACCTTGACCTTTTCCGGTATATTGATGGGGGCCTTGCCGATTCTGGACATGAATGCTGCTCCCGAAACGTACTTGTCACCAAACGCTACAGAGGACCTCGCCACCGATACCCTGGCGTTTGGCTTCCTTGTCGGTCATGATCCCCTTGGACGTGGAGACGATAAGCGTCCCAACACCGCCGTGGCTCTTAATCGCGTGGTCCCTGCCCACGTAAACCCTGCGGCCCGGGCGGGAAACCCGCGAGAGCCCTTCGATGCCACAGACGTTGTCATCGTCGTACCGCAGGGTTACCCGAAGGACGCCCTGTTTGTTCTTGGCGGACCTGATGACCTTGTATTTCTTGATATACCCTTCTTCCTTCAGGATCTGGGCAATACCGATCTTGAGGTTGGACGCGGGGATCGTGACCTGTTCCTTACGAGCGTGCCGGGCGTTCCGGATCCGCGTCAACATATCGGCGATAGGGTCAGTCATACACATCGGACGCTTCTCCTACCAACTGGATTTGACCATGCCCGGTATGTTCCCTTTCAGGGCCTGGTTCCTCAGGCATATCCGGCACATCTTGAACTTTCGGTAATAGGCCCTGGGCCTGCCGCATATTTGGCAACGATTGTACTGGCGCACTCGGAACTTTTGCACGCCTGCGGCCTTGACCATCATGCTTGTCTTCGCCATACGTCCTCCGTACAGGATCGGGATGCGCTACTTCCTGAAAGGCATGCCCAGAACCCCCAGCAGCTCTCGTGCTTCCTCATCGGATCGAGCCGAAGTAACTACTGTTACATTCATGCCGCGGATCTTGTCAATCTTGTCGTAATCGATCTCCGGAAAGATGATCTGTTCCTTGATCCCCATCGAAAAGTTTCCGCGCCCGTCAAAGCCCTTCGGGCTGACGCCGCGAAAGTCACGCACTCGAGGGAGAGCGATGCTGATCAACTTATCAAGGAAGTGGAACATAGTGTCGCGCCGGAGCGTCACCTTGCACCCGATGGTCATTCCTTCACGGAGTTTGAACGACGCTATGGACTTCCTGGCCTTGCGGAGAACCGGCCATTGACCGGTGATCAGGGACATCTCCTGCTGAGCGCTCTCCAGCGCCTTGGGGTTTTGAATCGCTTCTCCAAGCCCCATATTGATGATGATCTTCTTCAGGTACGGCACCTGCATGCGGTTAGAGTACTTGAACCGATCCATGAGCGCCGGTACAACCGATTGTTTATAGTAGTCGCTGAGCCTGGACGCCATTGCGTGTTTCCTCTTAGGTGTCTATCTGTTCCAAGCACTTCTTGCAGTAACGGACCCGGGCGCCGTCACCCAGTTCCTTGACACCGGTCCTCGTTGCCTTGGAACACTTGGGGCACACCAGCACGAGTTTCGACAGAGGGATCGGCGCCTCTTTCTCGATGATTCCGCCCTGCTGACCGACCTTGCCGCCTGCCCGCGAATGCCGCTTAACGAAGTTCACCCGCTCCACGAGCGCGGTGCCGTCTTCGACGTTCACCCTGATGACCTTGCCCTGACGCCCTTTATCGCTTCCGGAAATAACCTTGACCGTGTCTTTGGCTTTGATGTGCGCCATTTCACAGCACCTCCGGAGCAAGGGATACGATCTTCATGAACTTCTTGGCCCGGAGTTCCCGAGCCACAGGACCGAAGATACGTGTGCCGATGGGTTCGAGCTGATTATTGATCAGGACCGCGGAATTGTCGTCAAAACGGATGTACGACCCGTCGGGACGTCTCACCGCCCGTGTGGTGCGTACGACCACCGCCTTGTGCACCTCGCCCTTTTTGACTTTCGCGTTCGGGATGGCCTCTTTGACCGAGACCACGATCACGTCCCCTACGTACGCATACTTCCGCCGCGTGCCACCGAGCACTTTGATGCAGAACAGCTCCTTGGCGCCGGAATTGTCCGCCACGTCCAGCCTGGTCTGCTGTTGGATCATAAAGCACCTCCAGGCAACGACGCCTCTTTCACGATCTTCTGCACCCGCCAGTTCTTCCTGCGGCTAAGCGGACGGGTTTCCACGATCGTTACTTCGTCACCTATCCGGCAGCGGTTCTCCTCATCGTGGGCCATGAATCGTTTTCGGCGGCGGACGTATTTCTTGTATACCGGATGCAGGACCGTCTGGGAGACTTCCACCACGACGGTCTTATCCATTTTATCGCTCACCACGACGCCCGTGCGGACCTTATGTTGGCCACGGTTCTTCGGGGAGTTCTCCATCAAGAACCCTCCTTCTCGCGGATGATGGTTTTCACCCGTGCAATAGTCCGACGCAGTTGCTGGAGGCGACTGGTCTTATCGAGCTGGCCTGTGGCATGCTTGAAGCGCAACTTGAACTCCTCGTCACGGAATTCGCGTTCCTTGGCGTGTAGTTCGTCGACGGACATCTGCCTGAGTTCCCGCGCTTTCATGCCACCTCCTCCCGCACGACGAAGCGGCTCTTGACGGGAAGTTTGCGGGCCGCGAGGCGGAAAGCCTCACGTGCGACCTCAATGGGCACGCCTTCCATCTCGTACATGCTCTTTCCGGGCTTGACCACGGCTACCCAATCCTCGGGAGAACCCTTGCCTTTGCCCATTCGAGTTTCGGCAGGCTTCTTGGTGATCGGCTTGTCCGGAAAAACACGTATCCAGATCTTGCCGCCCCTCTTCACGTGGCGCGTCATGGCGATTCGACCCGCTTCGATCTGCCGCGCTGTGATCCAGGTCGGCTCGAGGGCCATGAGCCCGTATTCTCCGAAGGAAACCTTGGTTCCCCTCAGGGGAGTTCCGTTCCTGCGACCCTTTTGCTTCTTTCTGTACTTGACTTTCTTCGGGGCTAGCATCTCAACTCTCCGACGACTCGCGAGCGATCATTTCGCCCTTGAAAATCCATACCTTGACGCCTATCACGCCGTACGTGGTAGTGGCCTCTGCAAAACCGTAATCGATATCGGCCCTGAGGGTCTGCAGCGGAACGCGTCCTTCCCTGTACCATTCACGCCGCGCCATTTCCGCGCCTCCCAGGCGACCCGCGGTTGCGATGCGGATACCTTTCGCGCCGGACTTGAGCGCTCCGGTGACCGACTTCTTCATGGCTCGCCTGAAAGCAACACGGCGTTCGAGCTGTTGGGCCACGTTTTCCGCCACGAGTTGCGCGTCGATCTCAGGTCTCCGAATTTCCTTGATGTCGACCACAATATCCTTATCGGTTTCCGACTGAATGGCTCGGCGCAGCTTTTCGATCTCGCTGCCCTTAGGCCCGATGACGATTCCCGGCCGGGCAGTGTGGATGATCAGCCGGATCTTTCCCGCGGCGCGCTCGATCTCCACCTTGGCGATGCTTGCCTGCGAGAGGCGCTTCTTGATGAATTTTCGCAGCCGCAGATCCTCGACGAGGAAATCGCCGTAATCCTTTTCGGAATACCATCGGGAATCCCACGTCCGGATGACGCCGAGACGGAACCCGTGCGGATGTGTCTTCTGACCCACGTTAACCCTCCTCAGGGGTTGCAGGGCCGCGGCAGACCGACAGTATCTCGGTCGCGACGCCCTGTTGAGCGATCCTAATCCGTGTCCAGACCGACCATGATATGGCTGGTCCGTTTGCGAATACGCGTGGCGCGTCCCATGGCTCGGGGGCTCCAACGCTTGAGCATAGGCCCTCCGTCCACGGTCAGCGTCCGAATGTAGAGACGGTCCTCGTCCACGCCGTGGGACTGAGTGGCATTCGCCACCGCGGACCGAATCACTTTACTTAGGATGCGGGCCGCCTTTTGCGGAGTGAAACGGAGCATCGCCAGGGCGTCGTCCACTGACTTGCCCCGCACGAGGTCCGCCACGAGCCGCGCCTTCGACGGCGAGATCCGCGCATGCCTCAGGGTAGCCTCCCACTCCATTACTTCTTGCCCTTCTTCGACTTCTTGTCGCCCGCGTGACCATAGAAGGTGCGCGTCGGAGAAAACTCCCCGAGCTTGTGACCGACCATGTTCTCAGTGACGAACACGGGGATGAATTTCTTGCCGTTATGCACCGCGAATGTGAGCCCCACCATGTCGGGGATGACCGTGGACCGCCGGGACCAGGTCTGAATGACCTTCCTCGACCCGGTGCCCTGGGCCTCCCGTACCTTCCCAAGAAGGTGCCCATCCACAAACGGACCTTTGCTGACGGAACGAGGCATGGCCGCTACTTCCTCCGTTTCAGTATGTACTTATCGGAGTACTTCTTTCCCTGGCGTGTCTTGTACCCCTTGGTGGGAACACCCCACGGCGTCACCGGATGACGTCCGCCGGAAGTCTTGCCTTCGCCGCCGCCGTGCGGGTGGTCAACCGGGTTCATGACCACGCCACGCACATGCGGCCTTCTCCCGATGTGCCGCGTACGGCCTGCCTTGCCGAACGAGATGTTCTCGTGCTCGAGAATCCCCAGTTGCCCGACCGTGGCCCTGCACCGGTCAAGGATCATCCGGACTTCGCCCGATGGGAGCTTGATCTGAACGTAACCCTGATCCTTGGCCATGACCTGGCCGTAGCCTCCTGCGGAGCGGATCAACTGGCCGCCTTTGCCGACCTTCATCTCCACGTTGTGGACCATCGTTCCCAACGGGATGTTCTTCAGCGGCAGGCTGTTTCCAGGCTTGATGTCCGCAGCTTCACCGGCAACAACCGTGTCACCCACATTCAGGCCCACGGGCCACAGAATGTAGCGCTTGTCGCCGTCCTGATAGTGGATGAGCGCGATGCGGGCGCTCCGATTCGGGTCGTATTCGATGCTTGCCACGGACCCCGGAACGTCCGCTTTGTCCCGCTTGAAATCGATCGTCCTGTAACGGCGCTTATGACCGCCGCCCCGGAACCTTACCGTGATCCGACCCGCATTGTTCCGGCCGCCGCTCTTGGTCAGTCCCTTGGTGAGCGACTTCTCGGGCCCGGTCGTGGAAACTTCCTCGAAACCGAACCCGGTGCGAAACCGCATTCCGGGAGATGTTGGCTTGTATTTCTTGACACCCATGCTCTGTTCCCTGCTGCTCGTTCGGGTCTCACGGAGACGTGGTCAGCCGGCCGACTAGACCCCTTCGAAGAATTCGACCCGGTGTCCTTCCTTCAGCGTCACGATTGCCTTTTTCCAGTGCCTACGGCGCCCCATGAGCCGGCCCAGCCGTTTTGGCTTGCCGTCACGATTCTGAGTGCGCACGGAGAGCACTGTCACTTTGAACAGCTTTTCTACGGCCTTCTTGATCTCGGGCTTGGTGCTCTTCAGCGCCACCTCGAAGACAAGCTGATTGCTCTCGTCCTTCAGCGCAGTGCCCTTCTCTGTGATTACGGGCCTCCGGATGATGTCGTACTCGTCCATGTCAGCCCAGCCTCTCGTGGATTTTCGGCACGGCCTCCTTGAGGAGCACCAGCCGCGGGAATCGCAGAAGGTCGTAAACGTTCAGCCCCTCAATGGGCATCACCAGGTACCGATACAGGTTCCGAGACGATCTCACGAGGAGTTCGTCCTTGTCGGGCGTTATAATGAGGGTCTTCTGATCGTCGACGCCCATGCTCTTGCACGTTTCCAGGAACATCTTCGTCTTGGGCGCGTCCAGCTCGATCTTGTCCACCACGGTGAGGCGATTCTCCACGAGCTTCGAAGAGAGCACCGATTTGAGCGCGGCCTGGCGGACCTTCTTCGGCAGCGAGAAGGCATACGATCGGGGATGTGGACCGAAGACCGTCCCGCCGCCCGTCCACACAGGCGATCGATTCGAGCCTGCTCGAGCGCGACCGGTTCCCTTCTGGCGCCAGGGCTTCCTGCCGCCGCCCCTGACGTCGCCTCTGGTGCGAGTGGACGCGGTGCCCTGCCGGCGCTTGGCCAGCTGCCACACCACCACCCGCTGAACGAGATACTCCCGGATTTCCGTGGAGAAGATCCCGTCGTTCAACTCAATGGTGTCGACTTTCTCACCCTTCTGGTTTATCACGTCTACCAAGGCCATCATCTTTTCCTTATCAGGACGATTCCGCCGTTGGCGCCCGGCACAGGGCCTTTCAGGAGGATCAGATTCTCGTCCGGCCGAACTTCAACCACTGTTACGCTTGGAGCAGTGACTCTACCGCCGCCCATCCGACCCGGCAGCCTCACGCCCTTGAACACTCGAGACGGCTGTGCACACTGGCCCACCGATCCGGGAATCCGGTGGCTCCGGGAGCCGTGGGTTTCGCGACCGCCTCCGAAGTGCCACCGCTTTATTACACCAGCGAATCCCTTGCCCTTGCCGGTCCCGATGACTTTCACCACCTCGCCGGCCTCGAAGATGTCCGCTCGGATCTCCTGTCCGACCGATAGGGCGTCCGGATCCTCTGTGTCGAATTCCCGCAGCACCTGGAACGGCTCGGTGCCTGCCTTTTTGAATTGTCCCAGCACCGGCTTGCTCACACGGCTCTCTTTGGTCGCACCAAATCCGACTTGAACCTTTGAGCCGCCCTTCTTCTGGATCACGGTGCACGGTCCCGCCTCTATGACAGTCACCCCGATGGCGCGGCCGTCCGGGTCGAACACTTGCACCATGCCCAGCTTCTTTCCGATGATTCCCTGAATCATATCCCGCTCCTGAACGTGCCTACGAAAAACCGAACGCTACGCCTTGATCTCCACATCGACCCCTGGGGAGAGGTCGAGTTTCATCAGCGCGTCCAGCGTCTGCTGGGTCGGCTCCAGAATGTCAAGCAAGCGCTTATGCACTCTGATTTCAAACTGCTCGCGCGATTTCTTGTCGATGTGCGGCGAGCGCAGCACGCAGTATTTCTGAATTCGCGTGGGAAGCGGGATCGGGCCCGCAACCTTCGCGCCGGTCCGCCACGCGGTATCGACGATCTCCGCTGCGGATTGGTCCAGCAGCTTATGGTCGTAGGCTTTGAGCCTGATCCGAATTTTGAGGGCCTGCATCTCCATGTCGTCAACCTCCCACGCTCTCTAAGACAACCCTACTCGACGATTTCCGAAACGACGCCCGCGCCGACGGTGCGCCCGCCCTCACGGATCGCAAACCTCAGCTCCTTCTCCATCGCAATGGGGGTGATGAGGTGCCCCTCGATGGAGACATTGTCTCCCGGCATCACCATCTCAACCCCTTCCGGCAGCTGGATCACCCCGGTCACGTCCGTGGTACGGAAGTA
>Ga0172369_10000587_pt1 | contig 54398 bp, 27 predicted proteins | sample LakKiv25m_FD_114539 | JGI IMG/M metagenome (GOLD analysis project Ga0172369, IMG submission 114539) | Freshwater microbial communities from Kabuno Bay, South-Kivu, Congo - kab_022012_11.25m | ecosystem: Environmental > Aquatic > Freshwater > Lake | place: Democratic Republic of the Congo...
CCCCATCGCCGCCTCGATAATTGTGAGCACAGGCGCATGCAGCGACGCGAGGTCGAGCGTATCCAACACCTGCTGCAACGGGCGTGGGTGTTGAATCTGCGGGAAGAGGGTAGCAAAGGTCGGCGCTGTCTCCGCAATCGGGCAGTGGAGCAGGCCGATGCGTTCCAGGGCCGCGCCGGCCCGATCGGCCGCCAACGGGAAGTAGTCATCAGGGGACATGGGCGCCGTCACCGGGAATGCCGTCTCGTCCGAGGCGATCCAGTCGGCGAGTATCGTAAGGCCATTCAGCAACATACAGGCTGTCGCGAGCTGCCCGCAGTCGCCCATCGTGTCGTGCGGCCAGAACAGCTCGTGAAGCCTGGCGATCATCGCGGTGCGCGCCTGCACCCAGGAAGCCGCGTTCAGCGCTCGGTCCGACACCTGCGGATATCCCTCAGAGTCAACCGGTGTGATAAACGCACCATGATGCGCCCCGACCGCCTGGGCCAGTACATCGGCACCCTCACGTGGCCAGAGTGACAGCGCGCGGAGCGCCATATAGGACTCGACATCATGGCGAAATGCCTGCTGGATGAGCGAGGGAACATCGTGATAACCTGCCGCCTGCACGCGTGCCCATAACGCCGGAGCCTTTCGCTGGAATCCCGGCGCTGCTTTGCCAATATCATGCAGGGCAACGAGGAAAGATAACAAGTCTGGAACGGCATCAACTTCTACGTGTACCAGTGCGGCGAAGCGTTGGCAGAGATGTCCGTATGGCGCCGCACCGAGTAACGTCCTCGTTACGCATCCCGCATCGATCGCGTGGAATAGCAGTGGATGATACCGACCACCTTCCCCGGTTTTTCCCCACAGCGCAAGCAGATCCATCGTAATTGCCTTCCTCTTTGCAGGATATTCATCCCTCACCTTTCGTCACCTTATCATGCGGAAGGTGACAACTTCCGGCCCTTTACTTTGCCCGGGAGAACTATTTTTCAACTTTTCTACCGCTGCCGCCAGCAGTGCGCCAGGGCGTCCACTTCCTGCTGCACCCGGGTGACGAAGCACTCCGGGGCGAGGGGCATGGCATGCCGGCCGAAGGACAACACCCAGCGGGTGACGGTCTCCAGGCCGGTGACGGTCAGGGTCAGCACGCAGGAGCCGTCGTCGTGCACGGCGAGCTGCTGGGAGGGGTGCCAGATGCGCTCGCGAATCCGGCGGGCGCTTTCTTCGTCGAACCGGATCGACACCGTGACGGACTCGGCGGAGATATTGGCGAAGCGGAGCCCGAGTTGGCGGCGGATGGCGTCATGGCTCGGGGGCGTGAACGTGGCCGGCAGCAGTGTCAACATGCGAATACGATTGATGGCGAAGTCGCGATTCTCCTCGCGGAGATGGCAGTGGCCGTAGACGTACCACAGCCCCTCGTAGTGGTACAGGTGGTAGGGCTCGATGATGCGCTGCGTCTCCTCGTCTCGGGATAACGCGTAGTACGCCATGCGGACCTGCCGCCGTTGCGCGATCGCTTTCAGCAGCTCGTTGAAGTGGATGATATCCTTGAGGCTCTCGGGAGGCGCCGGCTCGGGCAGCAGCGACACATGGCCGGCGAGCTCGTTGGCCGCCCGGCAACCGGCGTCGAGCTGGACATGCCGCAGTTTCTCCAGCGCGCCTTTGATGGCGGGCACGAAGGGGGTGTTGTAGAACGTTTCGGCGATCTGGAGGGCGATCGACAGGGCCAGCACCTCCTGGTCGTTGAACGGCTCCGGCGCCAGATTGAACGGGCGCTGGTAATAATACCCGGCCTTCCCCTCGGTGCGTGAGACGGCAATCGGCGCGTGGAATTCCTCTTTGAGGATGGCGATGTCCCGCTTGATCGAACGTGCCCCCACCCCACACAGTTCGACCAGGTCGGCCACCGCCGGCCGGTCGCCGGCGGCAATAGCCTGATGAATTTTCAGGAGACGCGATATTTCCGTGCGATGGTTGGCCATAAACGCAAACCTCCTGTACGTTGCAGGCAACAACGGTTGACACGACGCACTGCCGCAAGGGAAGACCACCCGTCAGTATCATAACAGCTTCAGCGCTGGCTTACCAATACTCGCGAAATGCGGAAAAGTTACTGGAAACGGGCGATCCCTTCCCCACCCCGCGTGGAAGGGATCAAACTTGGAGATTGAAACGTGCACTCACTACTCACCACTCACTTAACACAGTGGACTCCTGGCCGGCGATCGAGAATGATCCCTGCTTGCGATTCCATAACGGCAGCGTCAACTGCGGCGCTCCCCCACCCTACCGGGAATTGTCATTGTTTGCTTATTATATAAGGGCAACCGCTGGATAATTATGGCGATTGCAGTATTAACATCACTTTCACGCCATGTCGCGCGACGAATTACTCATTATTCTGTCGTTTTCCCATTGTGTCAGCCCCGGTTGTTACAGCATAAGACAGCAGCAATGGGAACCGCGCATTTCGCATCACTTTCCCACGACCGTCGCGCGCTGTCTCATGTGCTTTTACGTATGTTTCATTGCGTTTTCTTGCGATTAGCCTGTTAATCGTTACGCTTTACCGGGGTAGATCGCAGTATCATTCGTTTCCTCCCCCACCCCACTATTCCGATGGTTTACCGGTTGTAGATGAGTCATTTCGTCAATGTTGGTGCACACGACTGGAATGTGACCGTCTTGCGATATACCGCTACTGTCGCATACTACTAAAACTGGCATTTTGTAGTTACTTTTCTGGACAGCGACAACCGTCGCATCCAGTCGCACTCGGTAAAGCTCAAGAATATCACTGCGATTTACCGCGACCATCGCAGAGATAGCGTACTACTTGCATTTTCCTCCCCTACCCCACCTTCATTGACCAACGCGTTCCCTTCGTATTCCTTTCTTGCGATGTCACATGCCTATTCACATCATGGGAAGTATCGATAATGTAGTGCGATATTACCGATAATAATGTCAGCCTATCGCACGACGACGGTGTGACAGGCTGATGGTAGCTGCTCCTGTTCTTTCGCGCTACATAGCGGACTGGTGACGCGACATTGCGCTGGTCTTGCTTACCGCGCCGTCGCGTGACTGTCACAGATCAGTGCAAGATGAGGGTGGTAACACGCTAAACAAGGCTGCGAATCGTCTGCGACAGTGTCGCGATGTATAAGCATGCATAAGGTTGCCATCACAGTGCTATCACACTACTGTCGCGGGATACCGTCAAGTTAGATCAGCTTTTCTGTGGTGATAATTGCTCGCGAATTATGCCGATATTTCCCTGACTATCGCAAGCGATACCGTGACAATGCCGCGATTACCTGCGATTGACCCGGTGACTGTTCCGGTGCTGTATTCTTGGTTGCGCGGTCTTATCTCGCTACCATTACAAGAATAGCGGATGACATCGCAGGACGAATCACATGTTTTTCTGAGACAGTTGTACCTGTAACAGCGCATGACGGCACAGGACGACGGTGCATCTGCGCGCGACATGTCGCAGTGGAGTGTTTCATTTGGTAATCCTATCGGTGCGACCGTCGCATTACTGCGCGGGAAAGGACATTCACCGGATAGGGTGGGGGAGAAAACGTTGACTCCGGGAGCGCGACGGAACGCGCACATCCCGATACCATCGCGAAAATGATATTGGCGCACGCATAAGAACCGCATGGGGTGGGGGAGGGGACCGCGAAATGGCACAACCCATCGCGCGACCGTCGCAATACCGCCCAATATGTAACTGATCCCCCGATCACGGCATCGAACCATTTCCCGTGCAAGCGCCCCGTAGCGAGGCGTTTTCTTGCGGAAATACTTATGGGTATTTACCACCTGATATCGAGCCGCTACGGGCGGCACAGCGAGGCGATATTTGGGGTGCTGAACGCCGGGGATACAGGGAGATCAGGTTCCTTACTCTTGCTCTCAAATCTTGCTCTTGCTCTAAATGCCTCTCGAATTTCTGTAAGCCTTGTAGGGACGATTACTCATAAGGTCTGGAAAGGTGCGAGAAGGTTATTAGAATAAGCGCAAGACAAGTTATGCGTTAATCGTAACATGATGCATCTGAAGGTCGGGGGGGTGGGGGAGTGGTTACTGCTCCGGCGCGCGACGTTGCGCGACTGTCGCGTGATGGCGCGTTCCTTTCGCGGGGTTAATCCGTCCCGGGTTCTGCCGCACTCTGGATGAGCAACTCGGCGGCGGCGCGCTTCTGCGCCATTTCCGCCACGTCGAGGGGGGTGTGGCCGCCGTCATCGAGGACCTGCCGGTTGGCGCCGTGCGCGAGCAGGAAGCGGATGAACTGGCGGTGATCCAGCAGCGCGGCCAGGTGCAGCGGGGTGCGGCCCGTGGTGGGATCGACGGCATTGATATCGGCGCCATGCACGACCAGGAGATTGGCGAGGGGGATGTCGTTGCGCGCCGCCGCCACGTGCAGCAGCGATAGCGAGTGTTTGGGATCCCGCCGTTTCGCCAGCTTCGGATCGACCGCCAACAGCGCGCGCACGCGCGACAAATCGCCGGCTTCCGCCGCTTCATAAATTCCGCCGCCGATGATCCACTTGACGATGAGTCGCTGCAGCATGTTCACCTTCGGAGCCGAGCTGAACGATGCATCCGAAAGGTGCGAGTCATGGGCTATCCTGGCACAGCCCGACTGAAACCAGCACTCGTATTTTTCGCGCCTGCCTGCTATACTCCCTTTGCATTATGATTAAATCTTCGTTAATGTGCGAGGATTATGTGCGTTGCCGGCAGAAGGGAGCATGCATACTGCCCTGAAAATGAAGTGTTAACCTGTTCAGGGGGTGGACCATGTCGCGAACCATTATCGATGTGCATCAACATGTGCCGGACGAGGGTGGGCTGGACGCGCGGGGGGAGGCATGTGCCCGGGTGGCAATCGTGAAGATGGTCAACGATTACACGAAGCTGATGGATGCGCTGAACCTGTCGCCGGAGAATCGGGAAGCAATCTGGCACGGCACGGCGGAGCGCGTGCTCGGGCTATGAATGGAGCGGAACTCGCAGAAGGTCTGATGGTTCGGGAGACGGCAAGCGATATGACGCTGTTAAGTTTGCTGGCGGCGGTGCGGGAAGGGGAGGTGGAGAGGATCAGGACGGCGCTGGCTGCTGATCCCGATCTGATTACCGCGGTCGATGCCGAGGGGATGACACTGTTGCACTGGGCGGTGGCCGCGTCCCGGCGGACGGTGCTGGCGGAGTTGCTGGCGCACGCGGAGGCGCCCCTGGATGCGCCGCAATGGTCCCATGGCCGCACGCCGCTGCATATGGCCGCAATCAAAGGCGCTCCCGATCTCATCCGTCTGCTGCTCGAAGACGGGGCCAATGTCTTTGCCGTCGACACGGGGGGATTGCGCCCGCTGGATGTCGCCGGCACGCCGGCGGCCGTCGCGGCACTGCGCCAACCGACGCTGTATCCCGACCGCGCGCTACGGGAAGCCATCCAGGCAGGCGCGGTGCTCCGCGCCCGCCGCCAACTGGCGGCCTGCCCGCAATTGAAAACGGCCGCCGACGCCGACGGGCGCACCCCGCTCCACCAGGCGGTGGGCGCCGGCTGCCTGCCGATGGTGGAGACGCTCGTGGCGGACGGCGTGCCGATCGATAAGCCGGATCGGTCGGGTCGCACGCCGTTGCACGAAGCCGTGCGACGGGGCGATATCATCCTCACCCGGGCATTGCTGTCCATGGGCGCCGATCCCCATGCAACCGACCACCAGGGGATCACGCCGCTGCACTTTGCCGCCGGGTATGGCGACGCGACGCGACCGCTGTCCCTGCCGCCGCCCTATGGTCTTGCCCCGGCCATCCCCGCCGCCGCCCGGGCAGCGACCGGCCAGGGCGCCTTCGATTTCGATGCATTGACCGCGACCCCGTCGCCCGCTCCCGCGCCGGCTCCCTCCAGCGATGATGCCGCCCTTGCCACCGCGTTGCTCGACGCCGGCGCCGATGTCAATGCTCGCGCGCGCGGCGGCGTCACCGCCCTGCACCTCGCCGCCGACGCCGGAGACGCGGGCCTGGTCAGCCTGCTGCTGGCGCGCGGCGCCGTCGTCGACCCCGTGCTTGCGCCGTGGAACGCGACGCCCGCCCACCTGGCGGTCGTGCAGGGGCATGACACGGTCGTCGAGATGCTGTCCCGTGCCGGCGCCGATCTGATGGCCCGGGACAATTACGGACGAGCGGTGGCGGATTTCGGGTTATACATAGAACGAGGTTCGCTTTGAACTGCGAGCCCCGTTGTAGTTATGCGTGCTGCCGCAGTTGCGCGCCGTCCATGACTGTCGCGAGGAGGCGGTGGCCGTTGTCGTGGAGGATGGTGGTGAGGTGCGACGGTCGCAGGCCGGCGCGCTCCGTCGCGCGACGGAGCGCGAGGATGATTTCGTAAACCATGAAAGTGGCGCGCATGTCCGGGGTGATCGCGCGAAAGGCGCTGGGGGCGTAACCGAAGCCGTCGAGGACGAGATCGACCCAATGGTCGGCAGCATAGACGCGGCGGCCCCGCATGGCAGCGACGGGGAAGTCGGTGGCGAAGAGGAGGCGCGAGGAATCGATCTGCTCCAGCGCGATCTGCAGGGCAGTCGGATCCATCACCATGGAGGTGTCCAGGCAGACGTTGGGCAGGTCGGCGACGGCGCCGATGGCCTCCGCCATTTCATCGGGCAGGTAACAGCGGCCACAGTGGGCGAGGACGAACTGGGCGTCGGGGTATTCCAGGGCGTATTTCCGCACCCCTTCCTTCACCACCGGATCAGCCAGGCGGCGGGAGCGCGGGACGTGCAGCAGCACGATCAGCCGCAGTCGATCGGCTAATTCCATCTCCGCCTCGCCGAGCATATCCTCGATGGTCACGCTGCCGTAATCGTCGCCCAGCCAGGGCAGCAGCACCTTGTAGCCGAAGAACCCCTGCTCGCGGATGCGCCGTTCCGTCTCCTCGATGGATTCCAGCCCACGCCCGGCGAGCATGAGGGGAAAAAGGCCGGGCTGTTTCCCGGCTTCGGCGGTGTAGTCGTTCGTCTTCCGCACATCAGCCACCGGGGTGGGGTAGCCGAAGCAGACAGCGTGGTGAGGCCGGTCGGGGAAGACCATCTGCCCGTCCGCCCGCAGCGCCTCGACGCCGTAATCGGCGATCGTCACCATATATTTACCGCCCGCCGCGTCCGTCTCCCACGCCACATCGCGCCAGTGTGCGCTCAGCCAGGTATGCGCGTGGAAATCGAGCACGACTGGGGGAAGAAGCGGCGCGATGTGGTCGCGGTAGAAGGGGAGGTCGAATTCGGCATAGCGCTGTTGCGTGTTCATGGCTCTATTGTAGCAGGAACTGGTGAGCCGTTGAGCACCTTCCGCCAGTAACAAAGGCCGTCCTTGATCTCAAACAGCTCGCAGCCATTTGCGACCAGCACTCTGCGGGAGAGGATGTTGGTTTCGGTGCAGGTGATGAGCACTTCGGGGATCGCTTTGGCTTTCGCCTGCTTGAGCAATTCACGCAGGATAAGGGTGCCGTAGCCGTGGCCGCGGGCGGTGGGGCGGATGGTATAGCCGATGTGGCCGCCATGGATGCGGAGGTTGTCGTTCAGGTAGTGGCGCAGCTTGCCGATGCCCACCGGACAGCCGTCGACGTAGAGCCAGTACATGGTCTGCGGGACGTATTGCGGGGGGATATCGGTACCCCGCGCGAATTGGACGTGGCGCGCCAGGTAGGCGGGGAAGTCGGCGAAGTCCATGGCATGGCCACCGTTTTGATAGCCATTCTCGCCGGGGCCGATCTCCTTGATCATGTCGAAGATCTCCCGGCTGTCGGTGAGACCGAGCTCGCGCAATGCAACGTGCATAGTGGATGCCTCCTGCAGAGATATAGGGCCGGGACGGAGCCCGGCCCTTGCGTGATTATTTCAGGAACACCTCCCGGATGCCGACTCCCTTATTTTCGCTCTTCGTCCGTGTAATATACACGCGGAAGTAGCGGGCGGCGGCGGGGTGGGGGAGGGTGAACTCGGTGACGGAACCGATGTTCTCCGTCTGGTGGTAGAGATCCGACCAGGTTTTGCCGTCGTCGCTGAGCTGGAGGGTGAATTCCAGCGGAGGGAGCTCTTCGTACCACTGGATCTTCACCGAGCTCAACGTGGTGGGTTTGGGCCAGATGACGCACCACTCGGCAGGCAGGCGGTAGTTGGTGGTGCCTTCATCCATACCGTTGGTCCAGAAACTGAACTCCTGGTCGTCGATGGCGCGGGTGGGGGAGCACATGTTGCCGCCGGTGCCCCAGATGTCGCCCTGCCAGGCAAGGTTGCCAGTGTCGTCCTGGCGCTGCACGGCGGACTCCGGGGCGGGACCCTGCGGCGGGAAGGCCATGGCGGCGTATTCCGGCCAGTAGTAGAGGAAGGGACAGGGCGCGCTCCAGGGGCCGCGGCGGCCTTGCGCATCCACCGCGCAGACGCGCCAGAAGTAGCGCCATTTTTCCGCCAGCGGGACATCCGGTGTGTAGCTCGTGCCCGTCACGTCGGCAAGCTTGACACGGTCTTGCGGGCGGAAGATGGCCTCACGAGCAATCTCCACCTGGAAGCGCGTTGCCCCGTTGACCGGTTTCCACTGAAGGGCGGGCGGATCGCCGGTGATGGCGGCGTCCACCGCGGGAGCCGTCGGCACCGGCGCGGCGGGCAGTTGATACGTCGCGGCGATGGTCTCCGGCGTGACGGGAATGAGCACCAGCCAGGCGCCGAGGGCGGGGACCGTGGTCCGGTAGCGGAAGTCGCTGCCGGCGGGCACGAGCTGCAAGCGAGCGGAGGCCTGCCAGTCCCACGCGCGATCGGTGTAGACCCTGGCCGCGGTGAGGGCAGGAATGGCGATGGGCAGGGTGACATCCAGCGGCTGCGCCTCACTGGTGAAGTTGGCGGCATAGAGGCCGATATATTGCCGGTAGTTAAAGGTCTGCACCAGCGCCTTCACGAAGAGCTGATCGCTCGAGCCCTTGTTCAGCATGGCGGGGACGACCGGGCCGGTAGTCATGAAGGCATAGCAGGTGCGTCGCACCAGGCCGAAGGCGTCGTTGGGCGGACGGCGGTGGTGCGGCTCCTTGAGGCCGACCATGGAGATGTAGTCGCCGAAGTTGCAGTATTCCATGCCGGTCCAGCCGAACATATCGCCGTAGAGCGGGTCCACGGTGCGCAGGCGCTGGGTGCCGCCCACGCCGTTCACCCACTCGCCATAGCGGTTCACCGACAGGTCGTTCGTCTCGGTGACCGCGGTGCGATGGGTGATCTTCATGTCGCGCGGCTCGGAGGCGCCGGTGGGCAGCAGGCTGTAGCTGAAAAAGCCGTGCAGGAATTGGTAGGGGGAGGGGCCGGCGTAGCCGGTGCCCCAGATGCCGTTCTCCGAGTTATACATCATCTCGTCGCCGCGGAAGCCGGCACGGTAGTCGAAGGGCTGGCCATTACCCCAGCGGTTCACCTTCGGATCGCCGAACTTCATGTCCTGCACCGTGCGGCTGAGGCGATAACGGTTGAAGTCGAGCGCCACTTCCGGGAAGCGGTTGCCGATTACCCATTCGTTGGTATCCCGCGGGCCGGTGTCGCCGGGATAGGGGTATTGCTTGTGAAAGGCATTCTCCTTCGTATCCAGTCCGTCGGGGCCGCGGTCGTATTCATCCAGCAGGTCGAAGTGCATCATCAGGATATCGACAATGTCGCGCATGGGCTGACCGCGTTTCATCGCGGTGTCGTAGAGGATGGGGCGGATCCCGCGCCGCCAGTGGTTCATCTCCTGCACGCGGCCTTCGCCGGGATTGTATTTTTGCACCAGGTCATGCAGCGCCTTGTTCGCCTCGTAATGGTTGCGCGCCCACAGGTCGCCGTGGATGCCGAAATCTTTCCAGCGCTCGCCGTTCACGCCGAAACCCTGCCCGCCGGGGCCTTCCTGCTCGCAGGAGATGTCGTAGAAATCGGTGTAGGGCGCGAGGTTGCGGATGGCGGGTTCCATCAGGGCGGCGTATTTCACCGGATCGTAAAGGACGATGTCCGCGCCTTTCGGCGCCATGTTCGCAAAGACCGTCTGGCTGTGGAAGGTGGTGGTAGTCTCCGGATTCTTATCGACATCGATGAAGTTCGCCCACAACTGCGGTTTGGCGGCCAGCTCCCAGATGGTGTAGAACTCCTGGTGGCCCATGCCCCAGCCGAGGGCGTTGTCCTCGCAGGTGCGCTTCACCGCCCAGAAAGCGGATTCCGGGGAACCGAGCGATGGGAAGATGTCCGGCATGCCTTTGCCGTTGATGACGCCGAGCAGCGCCAGATCGTCATTCAGCCGGTTCGGATCATCGCCCCACGGGTAGCCCTGCGCCCAGACATTGAAGTCGTAGTAGACGGTGTTGGCGTAGGCGGGAAGCTGCGCGCCGTCCAGGGGAGCGATCTTCACGCTCGCGATGCGGATGGCCGGCGGCGGGCCCAGTCGGGCGAGGGCGGCGTCTTTTTGCACGCCGGTGGTGCCGAGGGTCAGCGTGTTGTCCCCCGCGAGCAGCCAGTCGGCAGGGATCACCCAGCGCCCCTCGATGGTCGCCAGCGGCGGGCGCATGCCCGGCTTGCCCTTCACCGCAGCGTAGCGGATATCGCCGCCGAAGGCAAAGTACGGCAGCAGCCGGCGGCCATTGATGGTCGCGTCGAGGCGGGTGCCGTTGAAGGGCGCCTCGGCGAAGGGCACGCGCACCTCCAGCGACATCGCGCGCGGCAGGCGCACGGTAAACGATTGCCGGCCCCCGCCGGCCAGCTTGCCGATCTTCGTTACCTGCACGGGTTGGCCCGCGGAAAGGTTAACTACCGTCTGCCCCAGCGCCAGCGCGCCGGCAAGCAGTAGAGCGATCAGGACGATCATGGGGCGTATGGATTGCATGGCGGTCCTCCGGTCTTTGAGAAACGGATGGGATCATTATACCGGAAAATGGTGAGAAGAGGGGAATGGGGGAGGGGAGAGGCAGAGGCAGAGTATGAGGAAGAGGAAGAGGAAGAGGGGGAACTGGATGTGTCAAAATGTGTCAGATATTGGCTTTTTCTCCAGGCGGCCGGCCTGGCGGGGCGGGAAGAGTTCGAAAAAAGGTCCAGCGAACCTTGATTTGTGAGATTCAAGGATTGGCTTGGTTTGTTACCATGTAACAGGGTTGCGGTGATCGTAATACTTGGCGACTATCCTAATTTTCGGTACCATGGGCACGCAATTCGGCGGCTTTGCGCTCGGCGGGGGCGATGATCCCGGTAGAAATGGCGGAGAGGAGACCGGGAAGGTCGAGATAACGGTAGATGGGTAGTACCCAGGGGTAGCGCTGGAGATCGACGAACATGCCATATTCCCGCCCGTCGCCCGCGCGGTGGCGATTTTGGTGGCTTTGTCCTTACGCTTCTCGCCGGTCACCTCGACGATCAGGTTGAGCAGGTCGCCGGGGGCAAGGCCGTCGTCCAGGCGGACGAAGAAGTCGGGAAGGTATTGGTGCTCCTCACCGTCGATGGTGTAGGGGATGGGGATGAAATACGAGCTGACGCAGCGGGAGGTGATAATCTCGTCGGTGATGCCGTCATCCGAGAAGCGGAAGCGGCGCATCGGCTCCGCGAAGGGGGAGTTCAGGATCGGGTTTTGAATGACGACCTGGGCGGTTTACACCGTGAACGGTAACAACAGGTTCCCCACGGTTTGCACCTATCAATGTGTCGCCGCTGCCGCGGCTGGACGGGTGAGTTTACCGCAGCATCACCTCCCGAATGCCGACGGCGCTGTTTTCGCTCTTCGCGCGGGTGATGAGGATGCGGAAGTAGCGGGCGGCGGCGGGGTGGGGGAGGGTGAATTCGGTAACGGGGCCGATGTTTTCCGCCTGGTGGTAGAGGTCGGTCCAAGTTTTGCCGTCGTCGCCGAGCTGGAGGGTGAATTCCAGGGGGGGCATCTCCTCATACCACTGGATCTTCACCGAGCTTAAGGTGGTGGGCTGTGGCCAGATGACGCACCACTCGGCGGGGAGCTTGAAGTTGCTGTTGCCTTCATCCGTGCCGTTGGTCCAGAAGCTGAAATCCTGGTCGTCGATGGCGCGGGTGGGGGAGTTCATGTGGCCGCCGGTGCCCCAGATTTCGCCCAGCCAGGCGAGGTTGCCAGGGTCGTCCAGGCGCTTGGCGGCAGACTCCGGGGCGGAGCCTTGCGGCGGGAAGTTTTGAGCGGCGTATTCCGGCCAGCGGTAGAGGAAGGATTGGGGTGCGCTCCAGAGGCTGCGGCGCCCCCGCGCATCGACGGCGCAGACGCGCCAGAAGTAGCGAGACTGTTCCGCCAGCGGAACGTTCAGGGGGTAATTCGTCCCGGTGACATCCGCCAGTTTGACGCGATCCCGCGGGCGGAAGATGGCTTCGCGGGCGATCTCCACCTGGAAGCGCGTCTCCTTGCCGGCGGGCGTCCACTGAAGGGCGGATGGCGTACCGGTGATCGACGCGTCGACGGCAGGGGCCACCGGCGCCGGCGGCGCGGGCAGGTTATACGTCGTGGCGATCGCTGCCGGCGCGACGGGAACGAGCACCAGCCAGGCGCCGAGGGCGGGAACCTGCGTGGTGTAATGGAAATCAGCGCCCGCGGGGACGGGCAGCGGTTTGGCTGAGGCCTGCCAATCCCACGCGCGGTCGGTATACACCTTCGCCACGGTGCCGGCGGGCACGCGAATGGGCAGCGTCACGTCCAGCGGTTGCGCCTTGTCCGTGAAGTTGGCGGCGTACAGGCCGATGTATTGCCGGTAGTTGATGGTCTGCACCAGCGCCTTTACGAAAAGCTGGTTACTGCAGCCCGGGTTCAGTTGCGCGGGCACGACCGGGCCGGTGGTGAGGAATGCATAGCAGGTGCGGCGCACCAGGCCCATGGCGTCGTAGGGTTGCATGCGGTGGTGCGGCTCCTTAAGGCCAACCATGGAGATGTAGTCGCCAAAGTTGCAGTATTCCATGCCGGTCCAGCCGAACATGTCGCCGTAAAGCGGATCGACGGTGCGCAAGCGCTTGGTGCTGCCGGCGCCGTTCACCCACTCGCCATATTGGCGCACGGGCAGGTCCTGTGTCTCCGTCAGCGCTTTGCGCACGGTAATCTTCATATCGCGCGGCTCGGAGGCGCCGGTGGGCAGCAGGCTGTAGCTGAAGGAGCCGTGCAGGAACTGGTAGGGGGATGGGCCGGAGTAGCCGGTGCGCCAGATGCCGTTCTCCGAGTTATACATCATCTCGTCGCCGCGGAAGCCGGCGCGGTAGTCGAAGGGGTGCCCGTTACCCCAGCGGTTCACCTTCGGATCGCCGAGCGTCATGTCCTTTTCGGTGCGGCTCAGGCGGTAGCGATTGAAGTCGATGGCGTTCTCGGGGAAACGGTTGCCGGCGGTATCGTCGCCGGTGAGCGGGCGGATCTTCTCCGGGTAGGGATACTGCTTCTCAAAGGCGTTATCCTTATTCGACAGCCCGTCGGGCCCGCGGTCATTCTCCTCCATCAGGTCGAAGTGCATCATCAGGATATCGACCAGGTCGCTCATCGGCTGGCCGCGTGTGAGCGCGGTATCATAGAGCACGGGGCGGACGCCGCGCCGCCAGTGGTTCATCTCCTCGATACGGCCTTCGCCCGGATTGTATTTCTTAACCAGGTCATGAACGAGCTTATTCGCCTCGTAGTAATTGCGCGCCCACAGATCGCCATGGATGCCGTAATCCTTCCAGCGCTCGCCATTCACGCCGAAACCCTGCCCGCCGGGGCCGTTCTGCTCGCACTTGATATCGTAGAAATCGGTATACGGGGCCAGCACGCGGATGGCCGGCTCCAGGGACGCGGTGTATTTCTGCGGATCATAGAGGACAATGTCGGCGCCTTTCGGCACATATTGAGCAAACAGCGTCTGCCCGTAGATCGAACCGGTGGTCTCCGGGTTCTTATCCACATCGACGAATTTCGCCCACAACTGGGTTTTGGTCGCAAATTCCCAGATGGTGTAGAACTCCTGGTGGCCCATGCCCCAGCCGAGGGCGTTATCTTCGCATGCGCGCTTCGTCGCCCACAGGCTGGACTCCGGCTCGCCCAGCGCCGGGCCGATATCCGGCATGCCCTTGCCGTTGATCACGCCGAGCAGTGCCAGGTCGGGATACAGCCGGTTGAGATAGTCGTCCCCCCACGGGTAACCTTGCGACCAGACATTAAAGTCGTAGTATACGGTATTGGCGTAGGCGGGAAGCGCCGTGCCGTCCAGCGGAGCGACGCGCACGCCGGCGATGCGGATGGCCGGCGGCGGCCCCAGGCGAGCGAGGGCAGCGTCGGGCGTAATGCCGGTGGTGCTGAGGACCAGCGCGTTGTTTCCCGCGCGCAGCCAGGCGGCGGGGATGACCCAGCGGCCTTCGATGACGACAACCGGCGGGCGCATGCCCGGCTTGCCCTTCACCGCATCGTAGCGCGTGTCGCCGCCGAAGGCGAAATACGTCAGCAAGCGGCGGCCATTGATGGTCGCGTCGAGGCGGGTGCCGTTGAAGGGCGCCTCCGCAAAGGGCACGCGCACTTCCAGCGACATCGCGCGCGGCAGGCGCACGGTGAACGGCTGCCGCCCGCCGGCCGCCAGCTTGCCGATCTTCGTTGTCGTCACCGGTTTGCCGGCGGAAAGATCGAGCGTTGCCTGACCCTGCGCCAGCGCGCAGGCGATCAGCAGCATGAAGGCGATGAGCATACCATGGCAGATGGGTTTCATGGGTGTCCTTTCATAGCTGCGTGGCCAGCCGGTCATCTCAGCATCACCTCGCGGATGCCGATGTCGCCGCCGGCATTCTTCATGCGGGTGATGTGAATGCGGAAGTAGCGGGCGGTGGCCGGCTGCGGCAGCGTCAGGTCGGTGGTCGGGGGGATGTCGGCGGTCTGTGTCAGCAGATTTGTCCAGGTCTTGCCGTCGTCGCTGACCTGCAACGCGTATTCCAGCGGGGGCAGGTCTTCGTGCCACTGGATCTTCACCGCGCGCAGGGTTACCGGCTGCGGCCAGATGACGCACCACTCGGCGGGCTTGCCGTCCTTCGCTTCCTCAGCGCCTTGCGACCAGTAGCTGAATTCCTGCCCGTCAATGGCGCGGGTGGGGGAATTCATGCTGCCGCCGGTGCCCCAGATTTCGCCCAGCCAGGCCAGGTTGCCGGGATCGTCCGGGCGCTGCACGGCGGCCGGCGGGGTGGGGCCTTGCGGCGGGAAGGCCATGACGGCATATTCCGGCCAGCGGTAGACAAAGGGGCGGGGGGCGCTCCAGAGGCTGCAGCGACCTTGCGCATCGACCGTGCAGACGCGCCAGAAGTAGCGCCAGTTTTCCGCCAAGGGAGCATCCAGGGTGTAGCTCGTTCCCGCCACGTCCGCCAGTTTGACGCGGTCTTGCGGGCGGAAGAGGGCTTCCTTCGCTACCTCGATCTGGAATTTCCCGATGCCGGTCCACTGGAAGGTGAGCGGGTTGTCCGTGATCGACGCATCCACCGCGGGGGCCACCGGCGCCGGCACGGCGGGCAGGTTGTATGTCGCGGCAAGCATTTCCGGCGTGGCGGGGATGAGCACCAGCCAGGCGCCGAGGGCGGGGACCGTGGTCCGGTAGCGGAAGTCGCTGCCGGCCGGCACGAACTGCAAGCGAGCGGAGGCTTGCCAGTCCCACGCGCGGTCAGTGTAGACCCTGGCTGCGGTAAGGGTGGGGATGGCGAGGGGCAAGGTGACATCCAGTGCTTGCGGTTTATCGGTGAAGTTGGCGGCATAAAGGCCGATATACTGCTGATAGTCGAAGGTCTGCATCAGCGCCTTCACGAAGAGCTGATCGCTGGAGCCCCGATTGAGCGTGGCGGGCACCACCGGGCCGGTGGTGAGGAAGGCATAACAGGTGCGGCGCACCAGGCCGAAGGCATCGTTGGGCGGGCGGCGGTGATGCGGCTCCTTGATGCCGACCATGGAGATGTAATCGCCGAAGTTGCAGTATTCCTGACCGGTCCAGCCGAACAGGTCGCCATAGAGCGGGTCCACGGTGCGCAGGCGGGTGGTGCCGCCGGCGCCGTTCACCCACTCGCCGTATTGGCGGATGTGAACGTCTTTCGTTTCGGTGAGGGAGGTGCGGCGGGTGATTTTCAGATCGCGCGGCTCGGAGGCGCCGGCCGGCAGCAGGCTATAGCTGAAGAATCCGTGCAGGAACTGATACGGGGTGGCGCCGCAGTAACCGGTGCTCCAGATGCCGTTTTCCGAGTTATACATCATCTCGTCGCCGCGCAATCCCGCGCGAAAGTCGAAGGGTTGCCCGTTGCCCCAGCGGTCCACCTTCGGATCACCGAGCTTCATATCCGCTTCCGTGCGACCGAGCCGATACCGGTTGAAGGTGATGGCCGCCTCCGGGTAGCTGTTGTCCGACGGCGGGTCGGCCGCATGGGGATACTCTTTGTCGTAGGACAGCGCATCGTTCGACAGCCCATCGGCGCCGCGGTCTGCCGGCGGCAGGAAGGCGAAGTGCATCATGAGGATGTCAACAAGATCGCTCATCGGCTGCCCACGCTTGAGGGCGGTGTCATACATGATGGGCCGGATATCCACGCCCCAGTGATTCATTTCCTGCACGCGCCCGTCCGCGGGGTCATACTTTTTCACCAGGTCGTGCGCCAGCTTATTCGCGGCATAGTAGTTGCGCACCCACATGTCGCCGTGGATGCCGAGATCCTTCAGGCGCTCCCCATCCAGGCCGAAGCCCTGGCCGATCGGGCCGCATTGCTCGCACTTAAAATTGTAGAAATCCGTATAGGGAGCCAGCACGCGAATGGCCGGGTCCAGCGCCGCCGCGTATTGCTCCGGCTTATACAGCACGATATCGGTGCCGGGCGGCACGAGATTCGGATAGATCATCTGATCGTGCAGCCAGCCCTTCGTTTTTGGGTCATTATCCACATCGCGGAACTCTGCCCACAACTGCGGTTTGCCGGCGAATTCCCAGATGGTGTAGAACTCCTGGTGGCCCATGCCCCAGCCGAGGGCGTTGTCCTCGCAACCGCGCTTCACCTTCCACAGGGCGGATTCCGGGACGCCCAGCGCCGGCACGATATCCGGCATGCCCTTGCCGTTGATGATCCCGAGCAGCGCCAGGTCATGATTCAACCGGTTCGGCTCATCGCCCCACGGATAGCCTTGCGCCCAGACGTTGAAGTCGTAGTAAACAGTGTTGGCGTAGGCAGGGAGTTGCGCGCCGTCCAGGGGCGCGATCTTCACACCCGTGATGCGGATGACCGGCTGCGGCCCCAGGCGGGCGAGGGCGGCGTCTTTTTGCACGCCGGTGGTGCCGAGGATCAATTCGTTATTTCCCGCCTGCAGCCAGCCGGCGGGGATCACCCAGCGCCCCTCGATGACGGCGATCGGCGGGCGCATGCCCGGCTTGCCTTTCACCGCGTCGTAGCGCGTATCGCCGCCGAAGGCAAAGTAGGGCAGCAGACGGCGGCCATTGATGGTGGCGTCGAGCCGGGTGCCGTTGAAGGGCGCTTCGGCAAAGGGCACGCGCACTTCCAGCGACATCGCGCGCGGCAGGCGCACGGTAAACGACTGCCGGCCCCCGCCGGCCAGCTTGCCGATCTGCGTCACCTGCACGGGGTGGCCCGCGGAGAGGTCGATTGCCGTCTGCCCCAGCGCCAGCGCGCCGGCGAGCAGCAGGGCGATCAATACGATCAGGGGGCGTATGGACTGCATGGCGGTCCTCCGGTTTTTCGGAAAGCGGATAGAACTATAGCGTACCATGCAATATCGCCGCCTGCAACATCGATGCAGATCATTTGGATTGCCAATGGAGAAAACTCGTGATAACATTTGAGTGTATCTGTAATCACCGGGAGATCAAAATGGTTCGCACGCAAATTCAATTATCCGAACGGCAATCACGACGATTGAAAGCACTGGCGGCCCGTGAGGGGACGTCGGTGGCCGAGTTGATCCGTCGCGCCGTGGACCGCGCGTTGGATGCTGAAGCGCTGGATGATCCGGAAGAAATCAAACGACGGGCGCTGTCGGCAATCGGACGTTTCAGCGGCATTTGAGAGAACGGAGTACCGTTTCCGTCTGTATACAGGAGCGCACAGGTTAATAGAGCTGGTGGAGTGTCGAGGACGCGACTGGGATAAAGGGAAAATACGAGACAGTCCCCCTTGGGTGCTCAAAGGGGAAAGAAATGGGGTTCACGCAAAGGCGTAAAGGGAGAAATAGGGAAGAGAATGCAAAGTGGAAAATGCAAAATGGGGAAGGGGAGGGTGCTTTCATGATCTGGCAACTCGATCGACCGACGCCGGCGCTGCCGGGGTCGTATTTCTGGACGTGGGATCACAGCACAAACTGGGTGCTGGACGATCCGGGGAACGTGACGTTCGGGTGCGCCAACGCGTATCTGAAGCGACCGGAGACGTACCTGGAGGATTACCGGCGGCTGACGGATTTCGCAGCAGGGCTGGGGGTGAAGGGGGTGCTGATCTGGGGGTTCCTGCGGGAAGGGCATGGGGGGATCGACGCGGGGAAACGGGTGACGGACTATGCGGCGGAGCGTGGGGTGGCGATCATGCCGGGGGTAGGGACGACGCACTACGGCGGGATTTATTACGAAGGCGAGCATCCGTATTGCATCGACACCTTCCTGCGCGCGCACCCGGAGGCGGCGATGCTGGATGAGGAGGGGAATCGCATTCCACACAGCACCTGCCCGAGCAGCCCGGCGTTTCTCGATTGGCTGGCGGAGGGACTGGACTGGCTGTATCGGGAATTCGCCATCGGCGGCATCAACCTGGAAAACGGCGACTTCATGGTGTGCCACTGCCCGCAGTGCCAGGCGCACAAGGCAAGCTGGCCGGCGGAGGATCCGGACTTCTTCCGGCTGCAGGCGATGAGCTACCTGCCGGCATTGGAGGCGGTGACGGACCGCATGGACGGGCTGGTGACGTGGGCGACGTATACCGGATTTCTGCCGGAAGATCCGAAGCCGATCAACCACATGACCGGCAGCATGCTGTGCCGCCATCCGGCGATCATGGATCGGGTGCCCGCGGGGGCGATCACGCAGTGGACACTGACGGGTATGGTGCGGCAGCAAGGGGCGGAGGACCCGGCGCTGCGGCCGCTGCCGCTGCTGGCGTACCTGGACGACGGCGCGCCGGAGGCAGCGCTGGATATTCCGCAATGGCCGCGCGACCTGCGGCCTCCGGGCCCGCGCAGCGCCGGCTTCCTGCACCAGGGCAGCCAGTGGACGGGGAACCGCTACGCAATGGTGGCGAGCACCATCAAGGAGGGGTGTCTGCGCGCCTACCGGGCGGGGCTGGAGGGGGTATCGATCCACGGCGAGGTGTCGCCGCGGTGTGTACCGTGGGCGCTGAACTACCTGGCTTTTTCGCACTTCATCCACTGGCCGGAAGACAGCCTGCGCGAGTTCGGGCGCAAGACGCTGGGGCAGGTGTTCGGCGATGAGGCGGAGGGGGAGGCCTATGCCGAATTGCTGGCCCATGTGGAGAGCGGCAGCGTGCCCGCCGCGCAACAAGAGGCACTGAAGCAGCGGGCCGGACAGGCCGCCCGCATGCTGACCCGGTATGACGGCGATGTCCCGGAGGCCGCCACCACGCGGTGGCAGTTATGGGATTGGTTGTTGACGCGGCAGGCGGCGAACTGGTTCTGATGTTTTTTGAGTTTTGAGTTTTGAGTTAGTTTCTCGCAAAGGCGCAAAGACGCAAAGATGATGGTAACCGTTCAGGGGGGCGCCCAGTCCGGTGGTTGAGTAGGCAGGGGAGCCTCTCGATCCGTTCCACAGCTTCCGCGCCGTATCGAAACCACCACGGATATAGCGCCCGTTTACGCCAGGTTTACCTGTAACCGCGGTGGTTTCGATACGGCGCGGAAGCTGTGGAACGGATCGAGAGGCTCCCCTGCCTACTCAACCACCGGACTGGGCGCCCCCGTGAATGGTTACAGCTGATGTAAGGTTTGAGCTGGTTGGATGGTCCGACATGTCGGACTGGTCCGTAGAACCCTCATTCCGATGCCGTCGCCTTTTCGATGATCAGTGAATTTGCCGCCTGCAGCCGCACCGGCACGGTCAGCGCGCCGTCGGGATCGGTTTCCAGGGTGAGCGGCTGTCCGTTCAGGGTGATAACGCCGGGCAGGCCGTTTCGGTGAGCGAGCTGGAGGCGGTATTCGCCAGGGTTCGCGGCAGCCAGGTCGATTACATATCCGGCAGGCGTGCGGCGGATGTCCGTCACCTTGACGAATTTATCGAAGGGCGAGATCAGCAAATCGTCCGCCACCCAGGCGATGCGTATGCCGTACCCCTCGACCCGCAGCGGAATGCGCTCCCCGCAAGCATGCAGGCGAGGGAGGTGGGTCTGCCCGTAGATGCTTTTATTCACCAGGTAGACGGTGGAGAGCGCCTGCCCGTCGCTCGTCGTGCCGTAATAAACCGCATACTCCACCTTCTCGCCTTCCAGCGCGATGTCGTCCTGCTCGCCGTCGGCGATGGTGCGCAGCAGGTCGGTGATAAAGGCCTCCAGGCGCGCGCCGGGGTACTCGGCGGTGCAGACCAGCCAGGTGAAGCCCTTGCCCAGTTGATGCTCGACCAGCACCGGATCATCCAGCTCGCGCGGGTGGGCCAGCACGCGGGCGCCGTGCAATTCGACCTTCACCAGCGGCGCCTCTTCAAGGTAGAGCGTATTGACCGGCAGCACGTAGGACTCGCAGGCAGACTGTTCATAAATCTGCACGTCCTCGGCCACCGAGCCCGGACCGAGCACCCGCACGCCGAAGAGCTCGGTCAGGTCGCCGTTGTTGATCACCTGCAGGGGCGTGTCGCGGCGCAGTTGCGCGCCGAGATGGGGAACGCACATCAGCAGGCGCCCGCCGTTCCGCACGTATTCCGTCAGCTTCGCGTATTGCTCGGGCGTCATGGTGTTCCAGCCCAGGAAGACCAGGCAGCCGTAGCTCTGCAGTACTTCCCCCGGCGCCTCGATCGGCACGATATCAACCTGACCGCAGGGTGGGGTGCCGTACCAGAGGAACTTTGCCGGATCGGCCTGCCAGTAATATTTGCGCGGCGGGGTATACCACTCCTCGCTCTCGAATAACCGTGGGAAGTGGCGCCACATCGCCTCCGCCGGTCCGACGGAAAAGGCCGGGTCCGCGCAGAGGAGAAACTGCTGCTGCGGCCCGCTGAAAAAGTCCAGGTGGCCCATCACCACACCGAGCTTCACCCGCGGCCCGCCCGACGGGCGGTCGTGGAATTGGGTGAAGCGATAGAACTCGGCCATCACCTCGCGGGCACGGGCGCAGAGCGGATCGTCGAACTCCCGCCGTTCCTCTTCCCCCAGGCGCTGCGGCGGGCTGCCCTTGACAGTGAAAAAGCCGCTGCACATCGCGGACATGATGATGGCCATGTTCATCTCGCAGAACAGGCCGGCGCCGGCGGCGTAGAAGGCCTGGTAGGCGATTTGCAGGCGTTCCGGCGTCCATTTGTTGGTCGGCGCCTGGTAGTAGGCCAGCGCGGTATACACGCCCCAGAGCGGCGCCCGGTAGGCCTTCGCCGCGCCGCGCGTCGCCGCCGGGCCGGCGATCGGCTCAGACGGCGTCAGCTCGAGGCACGGGCAATCGGCGCCCGCCTCCATGTCGAGCCGCACTTGTTGGTCCGCTTCGATGCCCACCAGGTAACGCACCCCGAGCATCCGTCCGTTGGCGGCGAGACGCCGGTAGCGGGTCAGGAAGGCATCGTGCAATTGCCGCAGATCGACATCCTGCACCAAGGCCGGCAACTCGACCGGCGGCGTCTCATCAACGGCGCCCGGCAGCAGCGCGGGCAGCTCGGTGCACCACTGGCGCAGCCGCTCATACGGCAGGCCGCCCACATTTGTCTCGCCCATGAAACAGTAGGTCACCAGCGTGTCGCCGGCCACCTCCTGCACCCGCGCCAGATCGTCCGGCGTGAGGGTGAGCGGGTCCATCGGGTAATTGAGCGACAACAGCCCCAACTCCCGCACCAGGCGCAGCTCCTCCAGCCAGAACTCCAGCGGCAGGTTGAAAAACGCCGCCATGCCGTATTTGGGCCGCTCCGGGAAGCGCGGCACCGCGTCAATGTCGTCGGCCAGGGAGGGGAACTGCTCTTTCCAGAACCGGCGGTTATCGTCATCGCCCACGTGGAACACCGGGATGGCGCTGACCGCGTTGCCCAGCGCCAGCTCTTTGATCTTGCGGACTCCCGGCAGGTGCTCCCAGGGCTGCAGAAACTCCAGGCCGACGGCGCAATAAATGGGATCGGTGGGTTGATGCTCGGACATAAGTGCCTCTTTCATTGGATGATAACCTTCGGCAAATTGAACCGTTCGCGCGAGGTCATTTTGGCCTGCTTTCAGCGTTGCCATCCCTGGTTCGGCTGGGTGGCCGTGTCGGCGGCATAGGCCTCGATGGCCAGCAGGGTGGGCAGGGCGGCCTGCACCTTGCGCGCGAGCACTTCGCGGCCCAGGCGCAGCGAGATATGCCGCGTCGGGCAGGCGTGTTGCCGCGGGTCCTGCATGAAATAGCCCATCGGCCCACCCACCGCCAGGAGCGATGCCGGATACGGCGGGCACTCATCATCGTAGGCCATCTCGGCCTCGGAATACAGCGCCGGCTGTCCGAGGATTTCCAGGGCGGCCAGGCATAACGACGCCTCTGCCGCCTTGAGCCATTCCGCGGCGCCTCCGCAGGCGGCAGCCGCCTGCTCGTCATCCAGAATGAAGGGAGGCAAAGCGACCGGAAGCCCGTATTTCTCGTAAAAGCGCCGCACCAGCAGCGGCAGCAGGTAGTTGTTGCCGCCATGCATGCTCACCACCGCCACCCGGCGGAAACCGCCGCGGAAAGCCATCAGGATGATCTCCTCCAGTATTTGCGCGAGCAGCCCGGGGTCGGTGGAGATGGTGCCCGCAAAGCCGTCAGTGGAGCCGGCCCAGGTATACACCATGTCAGGCAGCACCAGCCCGTCCGCCGCCTCCGCCAGCTTCAGCGCGAGCGCGCGGGTGATGAAGGTATCAGTGCCGGTCGGGAGATGCGGGCCATGCATCTCCTGCGAGCCGACCGGCAGCAAGGCCAGACTGTTGCCGCGCTCGAGATACGCGGTGATCTCCGTAGTGGTCAGATCGGCAAGGAAACGACTGCGCATTGGGGAAAGCCTCCGTTGAGCACTCTGTTAGACGCAAGAGAGGAGGATTCCTGCTTGCTGATATTTTTTGCCGATATACCTCAACTGTCTAGCTGAGCCTATGGCGTTCGAGTTATCGGCAGCGTGAAGGTGAACGTGCTGCCTTTGCCAACTTCGCTTTCGACCCAAATGCGGCCGCCATGGGCTTCAACGAGGAGGCGGGTGATATAGAGACCGAGTCCGAGGCCTTCCGTCCGGCGTTCGGCGGTGGTCCGATAGAAGCGTTGGAACAGTTTGGGCAGATCGTCCGGCATGATGCCGCGTCCCTGGTCGATGACGGCGACGACCACTTCCGTCTCGCGCGCTTCCGCCCGGATGCGCACGGTTGTGCCTGCCGGGGAATATTTCAACGCATTCGAAAGCAGGTTGAGCAGGATGCGTTCGAGGCGATTGTAATCCGCGCACACGGGCGGCAGATCCGGCGGCACTTCGATGACGATGCGGCCCACATCCAGCGTGCCGGCCAGGCGCCGCAGCAGATCCTGCACGAAAGGAGCGAGGGCAACCGCCTGCCGCTCGAGCTGCATCTGCCCGCCCTCCAGGCGGGCCATATCTACCAGGTCCTGAATCATCGCATTCAGGCGCTGCACGGCGCGGTCGATAGCGTCGGTACTGCCTTTCAACTCCGCATTAACGCCCTGCTGCTGCAGGATAGGCTCGATGAGCTGCATGTGGCCGCGAATCACCGTCAACGGGAGGCGCAGGTCGTGGGAGACGATGTGGAGCAGGTCTTCCTGGCGCTGTTGCAGCTCGCGGAGAGGGGTGATGTCGGAGACGGAGGCCACCGCGCCGCTGATATGCCCGGCGGCGTCGAGGATGGGCGCCGTGGAGGCGGTAATCCAGATCGTTTTACCATCGAGCCGGTGCACGGCCATCACCTTGCCGCGCACGACTTTGCCGCGCAGGGCCTGCATATTCGGATGCTCGTCCAGCGGGATGGGGCGGCCGTCCGGGGTTTCCATATGCAGGGAGATGATCCGCTCGGCAAAAGGCTGCATTTCGATCCGGGGCGAATAGCCGAAGATGCTCCGCGCCGCTTCATTTATGCGCACGATCTCGGCGCGGGGACCATAGACAATGACGCCATCGGCGATGGCGGAGATGGTGGCGTCCAGCTCAGCCGCCCACTGTTGCGTCTCGTGCAGCGATTGCGCCAGTTGCTCCTCGATGCGCTTGCGCTCGGTGATGTCGCGAATGGCCACCACACGCACGGGGCGGCCCTTGTAGTTGATGTTGCGCGCGCGGATCTCGCCGTTGGTGGTGGCGTCGTCTTTGTGCAGGCTGACCGCCTCATACGGACCGGGATCGCCCGCCTGTATGTGCCGGCGCATTTCCTCACGACAGGGGGGGGCGGTGATATCGAGCACCGACATGCCGAGGAGCTCCTCGCGGGAGTAGCCGAAGTGATCTACGATGGCCTGGTTCACCTCCATGATCCGGCCTTGATCGTGGAGGATGATGCCCTCGGTAGTGGCATCCGAGAAGGCGCGATAACGGGCTTCACTATCGAGCAGCGCCTCTTCAGTGCGTCGGCGCTCGGTGATATCACGCAGGATGACGGCAACGAAGGTGACTTCGCCTTCAGTTTCGAGCGGAAAGTAGCGCACTTCCAGGTAGCGCTCGCCGATGGTAGGGAAGTCGAACCACTTCTCGTAATGCACAAATTCGCCGGTGAAGGCCTGTTCGAGCCGCGGGCGGATCATGACGTCGAAGACCGGGCCGAGGAAGTCGGCGGCGTTTTTCCCGATCACCTGGTCCGGCGTCAATTCGTGCTGCGCGGAGTAGGCGGCATTCACGACCAGGAAAGTATACCGGCGATCGAGGACCATCATGGGATCAGGCGAATGGTTCACGAGGGTGGCATAGATACTGAGCGTTTGATTCAGCGCTGTTAATTCCGCCGTCCGCTGTTCGACGCGCTCCTCGACTTCCGTATAGGCTTTTTGCAGCGCTTTTTCCGCTTGCTTCCGCTCAGTGATATCAATGACACCGGTGAGGAGCACCTGCCGCCCTTCCCACTCGAGGAGGCGCACGGCAAACAGCCCGATGCGCTCCTGACCGTCCTTGCGGCCGAAATGCATCTCGAAATCGATGAGTTGTTGCCCTGATACCGTGTTATGCGCCAGACGCTCACGGTCTGCAGGATCGCGAATAATGCCCAGCTCGATTGAGGTATGCCCGATCACTTCCTCGCGGGTGAAGCCGATGACGCGTTCGAAGACCGCATTAACCTCCAGGTATCGTCCTTCGTCGATGGAGGTGATCGCCATAGGGATGGGGGCGAACTGGAATAACGCGGCGAATTTCCGCTCGGATTCGCGGCGGGCTTCGACCATGCACTGGCGATCGGTGATGTCGGCCAGTTGGCCTTCGAAATGCGTGAATTGCCCGCTCTTATCGAAAATGACGGCCATTCGGCCTTCGAGCCAGCGCGTCTCGCCAGCCGCGGTAAGCAGGCGGAAATGCTCGGAGAAGCTGTGGACGCCGCGACCGAGATGGTCGAACACGTCGTCCTGCAGGCGCGAGAGATCATCCGGGTGAACGAGGTCGGCCAGCCGCCGACGACCCGCGAGGAAGTCCTCCGGATCGTAACCGAACTGCCGGATATTACCGGAGATGTATTCAACTGTCCATTTTCCGGGCTCCACGCGCACGCGAAACACGACCACCGTGCTGCGGTCGATTGTGCCGGTCAGCTCATCCAACCGGCGGCGGGTGTCAGCTAATTCCCGTTCCAGCGCGGCGATGCGGCTCTGCGCCGCGTCGAGCGCATGATCACCTTCCATCGCGATACTCCGCTTATAACTCTATCGCAAGATGGTGTCATCAAATGTGTATTCTTCACCCGTTCCCGCATTAAAAAAGTATGAAGAAAAATTTACTTTCACAACCGGTTGCCTCGTTCGGGGGGCATCTCTCCCTTATGAAGAGAGGGGGACAGGCATTCCTGGCAAAGGAAGAAGGTCTTTTCACAACCAGTTGTAAAAATACCTTGAAATGCCTCACGCGAGAACGAACGTCAGTGCCGCGACGGCGCACGACGGGAGCGCGACGGTCGCGCGACCGTTCGCTATGCGCACCTCGGTGAACGGATGGGGCGTCACGAGGTCGGGACGCTCGAAGGTATTGGCTGCTTTGGGATCGGTGCCGCTGAGCATTTCACCGCTATGCAGTGCGACCATCGCGCGATCGGCCACCTCCACGATCACTTCCGCCGCTTCTTCCAGACTCCGATTGGTCAGAAAGACATGCAGCACGCCGTCGCCGAGGATGGCGCTGGCGTCGATGACGGTCGCCTTCCCGTAATTTTTACTTTCATAACTCGGGCCATCGAGCGCGACTTGCAGGGAGACGCCGTCGCGGCGGGCGGCGAACATGGCGAAGGGGTAGAAGATGCTCTGCGCCAGCACCGCGTCTTCGCGGGTGAGCACCGGGGCGATGACGTTGACGACCTGCGCCAGGTTGGCAATCTTCAGCACATCTGCGTGGCGGAGGAAGCTGTGCAGGAAGCCGGCCACCACCAGCGCGTCCTCCAGGTTATACACCTCCTCCAGCAGGTGCGCGGCGAGTTGCCCCTCGCCGTCTGCCTGGTGGTTCTTGTACCAGACGTTCCACTCGTCGAAGCAAAGGTACGCGCGCTTGTTGCTCCGCCGTTTGGCCTGCACGAAGCGGCAGGCGGCATCCATCTCCTCGATCTGGCGGTCGATGCTGTTGGTGACGGCGAGGAAATCCGCGGTGTCGTTCGCCTCGTTGCCCACGTAGCGGTGCAGGCTGATGTAATCGGCATAGTCGCCCAGGTAATCGAGCACCTGACGGTCCCACTCCATATAGGTCGGCATGAAGACGCCGCAGGAGCCGCAAGCGACCAGCTCGATGGTGCGGTCCACGTTCTTCATCATCTTCGCCGCCTGCTGGGCGCGGACGGCGTACTGGTCGGCGGGGACATGGCCGAGTTGCCAATCGCCATCCATCTCGTTGCCCAGGCACCAGAGCTTGACGCCATACGGCTCGACCACGCCGTTGACCGCGCGCCGGTCGGCGTATTTCGTGCCGGCCAGGATATTCGTATACTCGACCCAGTTGCGCGCCTCCTCGGGCGTGCCGGTGCCCATGTTGACGGTCAGCATGGGCGTCCAGTCCATCGCGCGGCACAACGCGAGATACTCGTCGGTGCCGAAGGTGTTGGGCTCCAGACTCTGCCACGCCAGATCGCGCACCCGCGAGCGCTGCTCTTTCGGTCCGACGCCGTCTTCCCAATGATACCCGGAGGCGAAATTCCCGCCCGGATAGCGCATGGCCGTCATGCGCAGGGGCCGCAGGGCATCCATCACATCGGTGCGAAAACCGTTTTCATTTGCCCGCGGATTACCCGGCTCATATACGCCTTCATACACCGCGCGCCCCAGATGCTCGAGGAAACCGCCGAAGATGCGGGGATCGACGGAACCGATCTGGAAACGGGAGTGGAGGGAGAGGGTTGTCTTCATGGTTTGAACCTTAATTTACTCATGCTCGGCGTGCTGTAATTCCTTTGCCGCCAGACGCTCTCGCGCGGCGCGCATCGCCTGGCGAAGCTGCTGCTCCAGCAGATCAGCCAGCAATGCAGCATTATCCGGCACGGATACAGACGGCACGGAATACCGCGATTGCTTCCAGATCGCTTTTCCTGTCGTTGATCCTTTTCATCGCACCACTCCTCGGATTGCGTCTGATTTTTTCAGTAAATGCGCTCTCGGTGAATTGTCCACGCGGTGCGTAGACAATCTGTCCGAACCTTGATTTGCTTGATTACAGGATTATGTGATTTGAATTGTCCACGCGCGCGTTGACAATGCTATTTTTAATAGCAGTCCGGCTATACTCAGCAACCGCCAGTTCTGCAAGGTCTTGCTCGTCGCTTGTTAAGAATACCTTCTTTTCCGCCAACAGGGAAATGATCAGGCCTTCTTCCCCGTTTTCAGTGTCACCTTACCCCCTTTCGCCGACACCGGTTCGCCGTTCACGCGCACGGTCTGCAACCCGGGCACGGGCGGGATATGCAGCATGATTTTTTTTGGTTTCGCGCGGAAGGCAGGCTTCCAGGCGATGTCCAGCGTTTTGCCGTCTTTCGACACGCGGGTGTGCAGGGTAACGGGGCCATATTCGGTGGGCAGATGGTCGAAGCGGCATTTGTCGCCGGGATTGAGCCAGGCCAGCGGGATCAGGCGCAGCAGATGCAGCTCGTTTTGCTTCAGTTGATCGTCGACCACTGCCAGGCGGGCCAGGTAGATGCCGAGGGGGGAGGCGAAGATGTTGCCGGTGATGCCGCCGCGCGTTTCGCAGGAGGTCCACGTCTGGCGGGAGAGGGCGCCGGCGAAGAGGCTGTACATGCCTTCGAGGAAGCGCGGGCGGTCACCGAGCTGCCAGTTGTGGAAGACATTCCACGAGTAGCACGGCTCGCAGGAAGACATCTCGTGGTCGAGCACCGGCACCTGCCAGCAGTTGGCATCACGGCGGTAAAGCGACGTTTGCGGCCCTTCGCGGAACCAGGCGCGCACATCGTCCATCAGCGGATCGTCCGCGTCCATCAACCCGGCGAAGACAGGGAAGAGCGGGCCGGTGTCCAGGTAAAAGGCGTGGCGCGTCTCCTCCTTCTCCTCGCCGGCCAGCGCGGTGGGCACCAGCGTGTGCTTTTTGCCGTGCGCATCTTTCCATGCCGGCATCTTCGCGCATTTGTCGCGCAGGGCGGCGAGGAAGGCCTCCCGATAGGCCTTCGCTTCCCGCGCGAACTCTTTCGCGCGCGGATGCTTGAGGCTTTGCAGCACGCGCACGGCGGCGGTCAGGCCTTTGTAGTTCCAACCGGCGCTCCACAGCGCCTGGATCTTCGTGCACTTATCGGTAGCCACCGCCGGCGGCAGCACGCCCTCGTATCCCCCGTGGCCAGTTTTCGCGCGCGCCTGCTTGATCCAGTCGCACGACTTCACCAGCACGTCGGCGAAGCGTTCCGCGTAAGCCTTGTCGCCCGAGAGCAGCGCGTGCATGGCCAGCGTCCACAGCACCGCGCCGTTGTCGGAGAGCCAATCGATGGATTTATAGAGCGCGGGCGTGCTCAAAAAGCCGGGGTGCAGCTCGTAGGCGTCGCCGGGCGGCACCACGGTGCCCTGCTCGTCCTTGAAGATCTCCAGCCAGCGCTCGACCGCAACGTGCTGCCCCAGACTGTCCATCAGCATGATCATATCCATGGCGCCGGGGGTGGTCCAGAGCGCGGAATACACCCAGGAGCCGCTGAGTTTGCACAGCTTGCCGGTCTCGGGGTTGCGCTCGACCAGCACGTGGCTGAAGCGGATGCTCTGCCGGATCGCCTCGGTGATCTCCCGTTCCGGCACCTCGAAGCGGGTGGGGGAGTGCATCGTTTTCGCCCAAAAGGCATTGGCTTCCGCCAGCGCGGCGTCGTAACCGAGTGCCAGCTCTTGATCGAAGGTCGCGCGGTCGCAGGGCAGCATGGGCACCAGCAGGTCGATATGCGCGCCTTTCACCGCCGGCAGTTGCACATAGAGATCGTAAAAACCGGTTTCGTCAGTGGGTTCCTTGAATGTCGCCAGGCGGCAATCCGTCTGCCCGGGGGCGATGGCTAACCGCACTTTATCGTTTTCCTCCAGGATGCGCAGGCCGGCGGGGGTATAATCCGCCGTCTCCGCCGCCAGCGCGCGCGGGTAGCGCCCCTGCGTGACATCGACGCATTGCTGATTGCGCGTGTTCATGCTGGCGGTGGCATGCGGCGCCTGGATCAGGATATGGAAACCGTCGACCTCCTCCAGCGGCAGCGCGTCGCACAGTTCATACACATACAAGCGCACCCAGGCAAACAACGGCTCGTCGCCGGTCACCGTCGCCCCGCCGCCGGGGATGTGCGCGAAGGCATCCTGGCGCAGCAGCACGCCGTCCTTCGACCACTCCGTCCATAGCACGGGAGCATCGCCATCTTGCCACCCCTGGCGCATCATGCCGTCGTCGTGCGGGAGAAACGGGGCGTTCCACAGGCTGAAGAAATCGGTGTAATGTGGGGCAAAAGCGATTTGCGCGCCCAGGCCATCCAGGTGCTTCGTCCGGTTGTTCAGGCACGGCTGGGCGAAGAGCGTGCCGTTCCAGAACACGCTGAAGCGCACCTGGTGCTCGGGCCAGCCGAGGGGCGTCCAGATATTGGGCAGGTCAGGCCACCACTGGCAGGCCTGTTGGAAAGTCGGCTCGGAGATAGATTTCGACATAGCGTTCTCCCTTTGGAGCGCGGACCTCTGAGTCCGCGAGTCGATACGCGTGGACTCAGAGGTCCGCGCTCCCAGTTCTTACCCGCGCGGCGATATCCCGCCGGTACTGCATGCCCTCCCAGCAAATGCTGTGGATGGCGCCGTAGGCGCGGTCGATGGCGTCGGCGAAGGTGTCGCCGAGGGCGGTGACGTTGAGCACGCGGCCGCCGCTGGTGACGATCCGGTTATTCTCCACTTTCGTGCCGGCGTGGAAGACGAGCACGTCGGGCATCTCCACCATTTTTTCCAGACCGGTGATGGGCTTGCCTTTCTCGTAGGCGCCGGGGTAGCCGCCGGAGGCCAGCACCACGGAGACGGCGCGGCGCGGGCTCCATTCCGCCCGCAGGCCGCCCAGGTTGCCATCGGCCGCCGCCACCAGCAGGTCAAGCAGATCGCTCGCCAGGCGGGGGAGAATGACCTGCGTCTCCGGATCGCCGAAGCGCACGTTGAACTCGATGACTTTGGGCCCGTCGGCCGTGATCATCAACCCGGCATACAGTACGCCGGTGAAGTCCACCGTGCGCAGGATGGGGGCGAAGACCCGCTCCCGGCAGAACTCGACCAGCTCGCGCGGGAAGGTGGGCACCGGCGAGTAGCAGCCCATGCCGCCGGTGTTGGGGCCGGTGTCACCCTCGCCGATGCGCTTGTAGTCCTGCGCCGGGGCCAGCGGCAGCATGTCCTGCCCGGCGCAGATACCGAGCAGCGAGACTTCATACCCGTAAAGCCGTTCTTCCAGGCTGATCCGGTCGCCGGCGGCGCCGAATTCGCGGTCCACCATCACCTGCGCCACCGCTGTCATCGCCTCCGCGCGGTTGTCGCAGATCAGCACGCCCTTGCCCAGCGCGTTGCCATCCGCCTTGATCACCCAGGGCTTGTCCTCCGGTTGATCGCGCAGGAAGGCGAGCGCGCGATCGGCGTCGTCAAAGGGGTGGAAGGCGCCGGTGGGCACGCCCGCGGCGCGCATTGTCTCCTTGGCGAAGATCTTGCTGCCCTCCAGTTGCGCCGCGGCGGCGCCGGGGCCGAAGACGCGCAAGCCCCGCGCCCGGAAGCGGTCGGCGATGCCGTCGATGAGCGGCACCTCGGGGCCGACCACGGTGAGATCGATGCCCTCACGCACAGCGTATTCGACCAGCGCATCGTAGTCCGTGGCGGCGATGGGCACGTTCACGCCCTGCCGGCCGGTGCCGCCGTTGCCGGGCGCGCAATACACCGTCTCCGCCCGCGAGCTGCGTGCCAGCTTCCACACGAGGGCATGCTCGCGCCCTCCGCTGCCGATGACGAGGATTTTCATGGCGGTCACCTTCTTCCGACTGATACGGTCATTACACAACCGGGGACAACTACCCCCCAGTCCCCGGTTGTGCAATGACTGCTAATGATAGCAAAGCTCGGCAAAGATGGGAACCGGCGGCGTAAGGTTCGCTGCATGGGGAGAATGGGTATATCCTGCCTGTTCAGGCAGGAATCGCCGGATTGTCCGACGAATTTGAGGAAGCAATCATGATGAAATTTACCAGGCAGACATGCGCCACCGCATCTCGTCTTCCCTTTCTGCTCGTCTGCGCGCTGGCGCTGGGGAGCGCCTTCGCCGCGCCGGAGCCGTTCAGGCCGATCCCGAAATACGAGATGGTCGTACTGGTCGCCATGGACGGCATCTCGATCCACGATGTCGACGCGTGGGAGCTGCCGGTGTATCGCACGCTGTTCGAGCAGGGCGGGCTGGCGTTGCTGAACAACCGCACGGCGGATGCGCCGCTGCTCGAGAACAACGCGGTCACCATCAGCGCGGGCACGCGGGCGATCAGCTATGATAACGCGAACGAGCTGCTGCCGCCGTATGCCCGCCTGGGCGCCAATGCCGATGAATGGCTGGACGGCGCGTCGGCCGTGGAGGTGCTAACGCGCAATACCGGCGCCACCGCCGGGATCGACACGGTGGTGCACCCCGGCATTGCCGCCCTCCGGCAGCTCAACGCGACGCTGCCGTATCCGGTCGAACCGGGCCTGCTGGGCGGCGCCCTGCAGCAAGCCGGGGTGTGGACCGGCGTCTACGGTAATGCCGACCGCGGGCCGGAGCGCGACCGCAGCGTTTCACTTATCGCCATGAATCCCACGGGGTGGGCGGATTTCGGCGACGTGGGCACGGCGGCGCAGCTCCCCGCGCACGACCGCCCCTTCGGCGTGCGCACGAATTTCCCGTATTTCATGCGGCAGATCACGCTGCTGCCGCCGGGCCGCTATTTCATCGTCATCGACGCCGGCGACGGCGCGCGCCTGGAGGCAGCGAAACCCTACCTGACGCCCGAGCGCTATGCGGAGCTCCAGCGGCAAAACGCGCAGGAGTGCGGCGTCTTCATGGAGGGATTACAGCAATATCTGCACCGCTATTCCGAGCACTATCGCATCATCCTGACGAGCCTGGCGCCGGATCGTGATGCGCTTCGCCAGGGCGATCAACTGGCGCCGCTGCTGATGCTGGGCACCGGCATCTCCCGCGGTCTGCTCACCTCGTCCTCAACGCGGCGACCCGGGTTGGTGCTGAACATCGACCTGACGGCGAGCGTGCTCCGGTTCTTCCAGGCGAAATCCCCGCCGCCGGGCCTGCGCGGCAACCCCATCACCGCCTTACCCCGCACCGGGTCATTGCCCCGGCTCGTCGCGATGAACCGGCAGATGGTGGCCACCTACATGGCGCGGGGGCCGGTGATCAAGGGGTATCTGTTCGTGCTGGCGTTCAGCCTGTTCGCGTCGTTGGCGCTGGTGCTGGCGGGCACGCGGGTGCGCCGGGTTCGCGCCCTGGCGTGGACCCCGCTGCTGCGCCCACTGCTCATCGCGGTCATGCTGGGCCCGCTGGTCTTCCTCGCCGCGGGTGCGCTGCATATCTACAATACGTTGTTCACCGCGCTGTTCATGACCGTTGTCTCGCTGGCCGCGGCGGGCGCGCTGCATCGCTGGGTGCGCGACCTGCGGCTCATTTTCGCGGTCATCGGCGCCACCGCCCTCGTGCTCAGCCTCGACGTGCTGGCCGGCGTGCCGCTGCTGCGGCACTCCATCTTCAGCTACGATCCGATTGCCGGCATCCGCTTTTACGGGTTTGGGAACGAGAGCGCCGGGGCGCTGATCGGCACCGCGCTGCTGGGCGTCTTCGCGCTGCTCGATTACTTCAAGGCGTCGCGCTGGTGGCTGCTTCCGGCCGGACTGTTCTTCCTGGTGCTGGTGGTGCTCGATGGCGCGCCGATGTGGGGGGCGGACTTCGGCGGCATCCTGGCAGGGTTGGCCGGCTACGGCATAGCGCTGCTGAAGGCGCGCGGGGCGATCACCCGCCGCATACTTATCGCCGCCGCCATCACCGCGCTGGTGATCTTCGCCGCACTGATCGTCTACAACCTTGCGGTGCCGCCCGACAGCCAGTCGCACTTCGGCCACGCCATCACGCAAGCCCGCGAGTATGGCGCCGGGTCGCTGCTCGATACCGCGGTGCGCAAGTGGTCGATGAATCTGTACCTGATGCAGAGCTCGTGGTGGGCGCTGGCGCTGGCCAGCCTGCTGACCGTGGTCATTGTGGTTTTCTTCCGCCCGTCCGGCATCCTGCGCCAGACGCTGCGCCCGCACCCGCTGCTCAACGCCGCCTTCATCGGCGACCTGGCGGCAATGCTGGTCGGGCTGTGCACCAACGATTCCGGCGTGGTAATGGCCTCCGTCGGCATGCTCTACCTGTCCGCTCCCATCCTGCTGCTCATCCAGGCGGAACGCGACACGGAACCGGCGGCGGCGAAAACGGCGGTGGAATCGGCCAATCAGTAGGCGCGGACGTCCCGGACAACCACGGCTTCGCCCGGCAGTTAGCAGATCAACGCCGACACGCCGGTCGCCACGGTCAGGAGCAGGGCGGCGGCAAGCAACAGGACGGCGGGTGCGTCGGCCAGGCGGGCGTTGCGCAGCCAATCACGGCAGCGGGCGGGGAAGGTGCGCGGCGTGTCCGGCGAGGGCAGGTCGATGCAGGCCCAGGCGCGGCCGCCCGCGCCCCGCGTCCCGCGCACAGCGCGCCAGCCCAGCACCGCAACCACCGCGAGCAATCCGGTCGATATCGTCAACACCGCATGTATAGTCGTCATCGGGCACACAGCATAGTCCTCCATGCCGGGCCGCCAAGTTATCTCCGTCTCGCACGCGGCCAGGCACAGCGCACCCCTATTCTCCCTCGTGTACGGATGTTTGTCAACAAATGGGCGGCACCCACCGTTTCTTCTTTTTCAGTAACCGTTCACGGGGTCTATCACGAGCTCGTGCTCATCACAGATGCGGGGACAGCCCCTATGCTACCGATAATGGGCATGAAAGGCGAGCACGGGCTTTTTTGATGGGGGGCCGGGGCAGTCCCAGACGAATGCAAACTCAGGGACTGTCCCGGCGCATGGGAACCGCTACCAATGCCCAGCGACAGGGACAGCCCCTAAGCTACCGGGAACGGGCATGAACGGCGAACACGGGCTTTTTTGATGGGGGGCCGGGGCAGTCCCAAACGGTTTTACAAAAGCAGGCAGGGAAGCGCGCGGGGAGGGCGAAGTGATAGCGATAAACGTCATCTCACTGTGGGAGGGCTTGTATGCATCGCATCTTTACCGGACTCGTATTGCTGTTGCTGTGCGGGCTGGCGGCGATCGGCGCCACTGCCCCGAGCAACCGCTGGTGGACGCCGGCGGCGGCCAATCCTGACGCCGCGGTCACCCCCGACACTCTCAACCGCTGGGAGATCTCCGGCGGCGCGAAGGAGCAGCCGTATACTTTCGAGGCTGATCCCCTGCTGGGCCGCCAGGTGCTGGTGTGCGGGGCGGGGGCGCTCACCCTGCAGTCGCGCGGGAGCTACCGCAATGTGGAGATCAACGCCCTGGCGCGGGTGGTGACCACCGCGAAGGCGCCCTCGGCCTTCGTCGGCTTCACGCTGCGCGATCCCGCCGACCTGACGAAGCCGGGCACGGTCATCAACCTGGTCGGGCAATACAACGGCAACCTGACGATCGGCATCACGCTGAACGCGCTGACGCCGGCAGTCGCCATCAATCAGGCGTATGACCTGCGCGCCTACGACACCATCATGCCGACCTGGCCGGACGCGGTACGCGAGCCGATTGAGAAGGACATGAGCGCGCTGCCGCTGTCGCAGGACAAGTGGGTGCGCGTTCGTTACCAGTTGACCGACACCCGCACGCGCATCTGGGTGGACGACCGGCTGCTGGTGGACCGGGCCGGCTATCCGCAGACCCGCGGCGTGGCGCAGGTGGCGCTGCCGCCGGGGGCGCGGCTGGCGGAGCTGTCCGTCCGCCCGCTGCAACGCACGCCGGCGCTGTATGAACCCCTCGAATTGGACGGCTACGCGCGCGATCGCGGGCTGTTCGGCTCGGAGATTGCCGGCGGCGCGCTGCCCTTCGGGCAGACGGTGACGGTGGACGGCGTGCCTGTCCGCTTCGCCGACCGCGCGGGCGCGCGTGCCCCCGATCATCTCGACGTGGGACGCAGCCTGGTGCGCCAGGGCCAGCTCGACGGGTATTTCCCCACTTATGACGTGCGCTACAGCGGCTGCTTCGCGGTGGATCCGGCGCGCCTCCAGCTCCGCATCCCCAACGCGCGCTACGACGCCCTGTACGTGGTGGCCGGCTTTGACGGCGACCGCAACAACGTGCCGGTGCTGTCGGCGCTGTTCTACCGCCCGAACGCCGGCTACGCGCAGTCCTTCGCAGCGAACATGCCGGCCTTTACGGCGAAGACCGCGCCGAACGCGACGCCGCTGCCGGTGACGCTGGCGGACGGCAAAAAGCTCAACCTGTGGTTGGTGAAGATCCCGCTGGACCCGGCGAAGCTGGCCAGCTTCTCGGATATGGATACGCTGGAGTTGGAGCTGACCAAGGAGGTGCGCCAATACCGCAGCTATCCCGACCCGTTCCTGTACGGCTGGCACGGCGCCGGGTTGCCCAGCGGGGTGCACGTCTACGCACTCACCCTGCACAAGCCCGAAGTCGAGTTCTCCCTCGACCCGACGGCGTTCGGCCACGTATGGACTACGCCGGCCGTGCCGGAGTATAACATCACGCTGACCAATAACACCCGGCAAGAGAAGACGCTGTCGCTGGCGATGAAAAGCACCAGTTACGATAAGGGTGAGGTGATCCCGCTGGAACAGACCGTCACCGTTGCGCCGAACGAGACGCGGAAAGTGACCGTCAAATTCCCGGTGCAGAAGAACGGCATCCACACCCTGCACGTGACACTGAAGGACGGCGCGGAGACGTGGACGGAGGAGCGCAACTTCTGCCGGCTGCACGCCGATACCCGCGCGCCGGTGTGGACGAAGGGCGAGGGCCCGCTGTTCGGCTTCTGGACTTACGGCGCCGGGCACTACGGCCCGCAGGGCGTGGATGTGTATAAGGAGATGCAGGCGGCCGGCGCCCGCACCACCATCGCCAGCGCCGCCAAAGCCGGCACGCCCGAGGGCGACTTCCTCATCGCCAACAAGTGGCCGCTGGCCGGCAACGCCTGGCCCATCTCGCCGCAAAGCTGGGCCGGCGACGAGCCGCTCGACATGGCGAAATACGCCGAATACAAGGGGACGGCCCTCAAATTGCTGCGCGACGCCCAGGGCGAAAATCCGGATTTCGTCACCTTCTTCCCGGAACCGAGCGTCGGCCTCGAGATCTCCGACGGCGCCTGCCCGCCGGATTATTACGGTGAAAAATACGAGAACCTGCTGACGCCGGAGGTGCAGCAGCGCCTGCGCATGTATTTCAACACCGCGAAGTCGGCGGCGGAGAGCGTGCATGCGGCGTGGCCGAATACGAAAATCCTCATCCCGTGGGGCGATCCGCTCTTCGCGGTGGCGCTGCTGCGCGCCGGCTTCCCGAAGGAGTTGATCAACGGCAGCGCGCTGGACATGATCGGTTTCGAGCGCCTGCCCGAGCAGCAACTGCACCAGCAGAGCACGCACCGGCTGTATATCCTGAAGAACGAGTATAAGAAGGCCGGCATCGACGACCCGCAGCTTTATTACAGCGAGGGCACCTTTTCGCCCACCGAGCCGGGCGGATTGACCTGGGAAGAGCAGGCGGAGCGATATTCCCGCTGGACCCTCATCTCGCTGGCCTACGGCGTCCAGCGCTTCTATTCCGGCTGGTTCGCCTTTGACTGCGGCGACTACTATGGGGCGGAGCACTACGGCGGCTGCGGCATCCAGCGGCGCATCCCGTACCTGGATCCCAAGCCGGCGTATGCCAATTACGCGACCCTGACGCGCATGCTGGAACGCTCGAAGTTCGATAAATGGCTGCCCACCGGCTCGAACACCGTGTATTGCCTGAAATTCACCCGCCCATCCTGGACGCAGGCGGGGCAGACGGAAACCGTCTACGCGCTGTGGACGGTGCGCGGAACTCGCCCGGTGACCGTGACGCTGGCGGGCGATGCGACCATCAACGTGATCGACAGCATGGACAATGCCACGCCGGCGCCATCCGCCGGCGGCAAGGCGACCTTCACCGTGAGCGAGTCCCCGATGTATGTCATCGGGGCGGGCGACATCCAGGCCGTCACGCTGGGCAAACCCGATAACTCCGACGCCGTGGCGTGGTCGCGCAACCGTAACGCGGAGACCCTGCACGACGGCCCGGCGGTGAAACCGCCGGCGGTCACCAAAACGCTGACCCTCGCCAATCCGGGCGACGGCTCGTGGACGAACGTTGCCGAGCATGACGAGATCTACGAGACGAATAACTACGACACCAAACGGTTCCTCGGCAAGATGAGCACGCGGGTGACGACCGACCCCGAGCGGCAGGGCAAGTTCCTGTCCGTGCACCTGGAAAAGCAGGATGTCGAGCGCAACGTGATGCCGTATTACACGGTGCTCAAACCGAAGGCGCCCCTCACCATCACCGGCAAGGCGTGCGCGCTGGGCCTGTGGGTGAAGGCGCACTCCGACTGGGGCCGCGTGGTCTACTGCCTGCGCGACGCGAAGGGCGAGCGCTGGATCAACATCGGCACCAAGGACCAGTGGAACTGCGACGACGTGCATAGCTGGGTGCAGTTCAACTTCGACGGCTGGCGGTATCTCCGCTTCGAGCTGCCCGCGAACAGCGAATACGACGCTTACCGCGAGTTCGGCTCCACCTGGTGGGGCAACTACGGCGGCGACAATGTGGTGGACCTGCCGCTGACGCTGGAGAAGATCATCGTCGAGCGCCGCACCCACGTGATGTACGTCAACGACCCGCAGCCCGCCAACCCATCGGACGTGCTGCTCGGTGAGCTGATCGCCGAATACGCCACGCCCTTCGACGCCACCCCGGACGCGGTGACGCTGAACCGGCTGCGCCAGCCGCTCTCGACCAGCGGCGTGGAACTGCCCAACCCCATCACGCAGATGGCGAAGGAGAACACACTGCCGGCCGTCACGCTGAAGGGCGTGCGCATGCCGGAGTGGGGGTATGACGGCACCACCGCGCTGGTGGACTTCACCACCGCGGCGGACGCAGCCGGCTACCAGGTGTGGGTCGCCGCCTACCCGGATGGCCGCGGCGCCGTCACCCTCGCCAACGTGCCGGATACCGGCAAGCAGATCTACGGTCTCCGCCCCGCCCGCCAGCTCTACCTGTGGATCACCTACAAGGACAAGGACGGCAAGGCGAGCCAGCCCTCCAACCGGCTGGATATCAATCTGGTGGACGCGTTCGGGATGAAATAATCTCCTGGGAGCGCCGGCATCTTTTGCCGGCACGATCACGCGCCTGTTCACGGATTATAATGCCTGTCGAGACCAGCTCTCGAAAAGCACTATGATCCCGTGAGCGGGCGCGGAATCAGCCGGCAACAGATGCCGGCGCTCCCAGGAAAAAAGGTAATTATTATGAAACACCTCGTCTTGCTGTCATTATTTCTCGGTCTGCTGGCCGCCGGCTTTGCCGCGCCGGTGACGCTGTTTACCGAGGCGGAAAACGCGCCGGTCGGGGTTAAATCCTGGACTGTCAAGGACGTGGCCGGCGCCAGCGGCGGGAAGGTGCTGTCTTACCCGGCGACCTTCGCGCTGCTCGAATCCGGCGGCATCCCGCTGCACATCCCGCAGGCGGGCGCCTACCGGGTGTGGGTGCGCTACCTCCGCGTCACACCCGACCGCTCCATTGGCGCCTTCGCGCTGCTCCGCGATGAGGCTACCGAAGAATTGGGCTTCCATTATCTCGACTGGCTGTCGTTCCTGCCCACGGAGCGTCCTTATGAGAAGCCGGCGCCGCGCGCGCCCGGCGTCGTGTGGGAATCCTTCGATGTCACCTTCGACCGGTCCGTGGCGGCCACCCTCAGCTTCGGCATGTATCCGTCCGGCGGGGGCGCGGGGGAAAAGCAGATCGACTGCATCCTCGCCACCACCGACCTGGCGCTGAACCCGGCCGGCATGGATGTGACGGCGTTGCCCGCGCTGGCAACGGCGAAAGCGGACGGTCCTGTGGCCTTCCCGCGGTCGCCGCGTGGGTTCACCTGGTCGCCGGGATCGCCGGTGGACGTGAACGCCTTCGCCGGCGTGGCCGACCCGGGCAAGCGCTTCTGGGCCGGCATTATCAACAACTACTCGATCTACATCGACGGCGCCCGCATGATCCGCATGGGCTTCAACCACGACCACGCCTACCAGGCCGCCGCCCAATGGGGCATTCCCTCGATGGTGCCCATGGAAGGCGTCAGCGATGCGGCGTTCGACAAGGCGCACCCCGCGCCGGAGGGGCGATTTGTGAACTCGGATGGGCAGGTGGGCACGATGTACAGCCTGCACTACCAGCCATGGGTCGAGAAGGCGGATGAGCTGCTCAAGCAGCGGGTGAAAGACATGCAGGCCGCCGACAACGGCAGCCTGGGCGCCTGGCGGATCAGCGCCGAAGAAGGCGGCTGGCTGGACTATTCGTCTTATGCCATGGATGCTTTCCACAATTGGCTGCAGGCGCGCCACGGCGACATCGCCACGCTCAACAAGCGCTGGGGCAGCAATTATACGAGCTTCGACGAGATCACCCCGGCGAAGACTTACGAGGACAACCACGCCTGCTGGCTGGAGTTCCGCCAATTCAGCGGGGAGGCCTATGCCGCTTCGGTGGGCCGGCGCATCCCCATCATCAAGGCGCTGGACCCCAAGGGGCTGCCGTGCCTGGGCGCCAACTCCAATTTGGATATGTTCGCCCCCTTCTTCATGGCCTTCCGGCCCAACGACTTCGAGGAGCTGATCCGCACGGGGCTGAAGGATGAAAAGTATGTCGCCTTCGACATCTACTGCGGAGATGACGACATGGGCAGCACCATCGACTTCCTCACCAGCATCGCGCAGGGACGTAAGCTGATCAACCAGGAGTTCAGCAACCACGGGACCGACCCACGCGTTGCCGCGCGCACCTACTGGGAGCAAATCGCCAAGGGCATCCTCGGCATCCACCTGTTTATGCTCCAGGATTCCCCCGGCCATGTCAGCTACCCGAAGTGGGGGTTGACGAGCCACGATCACACGCCGAAGCTGAAGCTGGCCGCCTATTCCGACGAAGCGCAGGAGGTGCACCGCCTGGAGCCGCTGCTGATGGCTGCCACCTATACCCACGCGGTGAAGCCGGTGGCGCTCTACTGGTCGCGCATCGACCTGGGGCTGGACCAGCCGCACGATAGCTGGTACGGCAGCGGCCTCAACGCGCCCACCCATGTGTATGAGACATTGCGCGGGCTGGGCTACCCGGTGCGCTGGATCACCCCGCGGCAGATCGCCGAGGGCGAGCTCAGCGGGGTGGGGGCGCTGGTGATGGCCGGCTGCAACCACGTGCCGCAGGCGGCGGCCGAGAAGATCGAGGCGTGGGTGAAGGGCGGCGGGGCGGTGATCGCCGACAGTTGGCCCGGCGCCTTCGACGAATATGGCCAGCCGCAGGCCACGCTGTCCCCGCTGTTCGGCGTGCGCCCCCTGGTGAAAAAGCAGACCGGCTCGACGCTGGCGCTGCAGCAGTCCACCCAGGGCTACGGCGAGGTGACCGACGCCGCCGTGGTGCGCGAGAACTACTTCCAGAAGATCGACGAATCGGCGCAGCAACCCTTCGCCACCCATCCGGTGGCGCAGGCGATGGGCGATTTCATGCTCACCGGCTACAACCTTGATCCGATCGAGTGCGTCGCCGGTCAGGTCATCAGCATGACGCACGGCGGCGAGCCCGCCTTCGTCGCCAATGACTACGGCCAGGGCAAGGCGCTCTACTCGGCCATGCTGCTGGGCACCATTTACGAGGCCGCCCCCACGCGCTACGAGTGGGATTCCACCCATTCCGGCCTCGCGTATTTCCGCCTGCTCGATACCTTCCTGAAATACGCGGGTGTGCAGCCCGGCAGCGTGGTGAGCGGCCTGGTCCCGCGCATCGCGGTGAAGCTGCGTGTCGAGTCGCCGCTGGTGACGCCGGAAGGCAACGCGCTGATCGGCCTGACCAGCATGAATGACGACGTGGTGCAGCCCTTCGACCTGGCGGTGAAGCTGCCGGCGGGCGCCGGTCCCTTTACCAGCGTGCTGGTCGCCGTGGGCGGCAGCCGCGGCCTGGCGCCGGTGAAATACACGCTGGAGGGGAACACGCTGAAGCTGAAGATGGCCTCCTTCGACACCCACGCCACCATCCTGGCGCTGAAGGACGCCGGCCCGCTGGTCGGCCTGGAGCTGCAAGGTGTCACGCGGGGCGACGCGGGGCTGGCGACCATCGCGCCCGATCAGACCTTCGTCGTGCAGGCCACAGTCTACAACCCCTCGCCCCGCGCGCTGGCGGCCGGCCGCCTGACCTTCACCGCCCCCGCCGGCTGGCTGCAATCAACCGGCGAGGTGAAAATCGCGGCCATTCGTCCCGGTGGTTCGGCGAAATGCACCCTCCGCGTCCGCGCCCCCCAATCCGGCGCCGCCGGCAACCTCGAGCCCCTGCTCACTCGCTATACCAGTGGCGCCGTGAAATCCACCCCGGCCACTGAAATGGTCTGGTGGGGGCAGAAACCCTGATCCTGGGAGCGCCGGCATCTTTGCCGGCTGATCACGCGCTCGTTATCGATTTTAGTGCTTTTCGAGAGCCGGTTCTCAAAAAGCACTAAAATCGAAACCGGGCGCATGATCGCGGCTCGGCAGGAGCCTCGCCCTCCCATTTCGCCCACTCATGGTTTTTTCGCTAACTCGTTCAGTAGCTTCAGGTCTTCGTCTACGATCAGGCCGCTCGCTTCCGGCGCGGCGATGGCGGCGGTGGAAACCAGGGATTCGTAGCCGCCGGCCTTCCACGCCTGCGGTGTGACCAGGTAACCCAGGCAGTCGTTGCAGAGCTCCACCGGATAGGTCCACGGGAAGGGGCTTTCGCGTTTGAGCTGCAAGCCCAGCTCCACGAATGCCTCGCCGGGGAAGGTGGCGAAGCTCACCTCGCCGATGTGCCAGGCGTGCAGCAGCGTCTCCGCCTGCATCCGGCCGGCGTGCTGCAGGTCGGCCTGGGTTTTGCGGAAGAAATCCTGCACGTCGGCCTGCCACTGCGACTTGCGCAGCCGCTCCTCCTGGTCCATGAAGGGATCGCGCAGCGGCAGCGTGATACGGCGGCTGGCGATGCCCAGCGTTACATCTTCCAGCGGCGTGCGCTTCCAGAGCTGCGGCAGCATGGCGTCGGTGATGCCGTCGCCCACCTGGCGGTAGGAGACGACCGGGTTCTGATCGCCGCACGCCCCGGGCATGAAGAGGGTGATCACCTGCGGCCCGAACGCCTCGCGCAGCCGCGCCGCCACCACTGCCGTGTATTCCGCGCTCAGCTTGCCGTCCCAGCGCGCGTTGTTGTGCAGGGCGAAATTGAAGAGCACCGCCTGCAGCGTGCCCGCTTCATCATCAAAGGCCAGCATACCGATCTCCGGGTCGATCGGCCCCGCGGCGCCGGTGCATTGCAGATCATCTTCACCCTGGTTCAGCAGCCAGCTGTTGATCTCCCGCCCGTCCTTGTAGCGCAGCCGGCGGTTATGCGACAGCCCATGCTGGTACCCCCGCACGCGACTGGCGCGCATGGGCGCCTTTTTCCGGTCGGCCTCCGCCACGCAGGCGGCGAATTTGTCGATCAGCGACTCCTGCCACGCGTAGTCCACCGGGTCCGGCACATCGCTGGGGAAGAGGTTGATGCTGACCGGCCCGCTGTGCGTATGGGTGCAGCTCCAGACGATATTCGCTGCCGGAATGCCCGTCGCCGCGCCGGTCGCCGCTGTCAGCCGCTCACCGAACGCCCGGCTCAGCGCCACCAGGTCGAAGACAGCGTAGACCATGCGTACGCCATTCCCCTCCAGCACGATGGCCTTCACGAACAGCGGATCCGCCGCCCCCGCCGACGGCCGCGGCACCAGCGCCCCCGCCATCTTCGCGCCGTAGGGCGGGGTGATATCGATTTCGGCAGCGCCGACAAGAAGAGTTGATGACATGATAATTCCCTTTCAAGCAGAAAAGCCAGGAGCCTGAAAGGCTCACATTCGCCAGCCCAGGGCATCGCCCTGGGGAAGGTTCTCGAAAGAACACTCGCAGCCTGAAGGGCTGCCATTCGTCACCACCGATATAGCAGGCACCTCTCATCATTCGTCAAGATGGCGACCGAACGGCCATCGGACGAAGGCCACCAGGAGTTGACGATGTGTGGATCTATGCGCATCATAGCTCGCACATTTCCCGGATGTTCATAAAGGGCGAGAAACTCCCTGTCCTCCACCGCCCATCGCGGCAGATATCTTTTGACAGGACTGAGCAAGCGGTAAGGTTTCTTGGATAGATGTATGAGGATGTGCTTGCCGTCTTCGGTGATGTGGCTGCGATAACCCAACTCCCCCACCTTCATCTCCCAATGCTTGCCTGTCGCCAGTTCGACAGCTCGCAGGCGATTATCCTTCAATACCAGTGCATTCCGGCCGCCTGGAGACAGGTCGATACGCCTCCACCCTCCCGCTAGTTTGCTGTGCTGTCCGGAAAGCCGGTATATGCTGCCATCGCCTTCGCCAATCACCGTGCCGTTCACGCCCAATTCAGGATACTCAATAAACGGAAGCTGAATTCTGTCCGTAAAGCGCAGTGCCGATCCCTCGATGGCAACATGCGCAAGGAAAAAATCGGATGGGGTTTCCAGCATAGCCGAAGTGCCATCAGGCGCGATATGTATATAATCCGGGCCAATATACCGAGCAATAATGCGGTTTTTTTCAATGACGACAGTGTGGTAGATAATCGCATTATCTTTGTAAAAGACATTATAAACGACGAAGCAGCGACCATCATCCAGCGTGGTAAGCGAGCAGATGTTGAGCATTTCAATAGTCGCAGCCGTTCTCCCGGGAGGGTAGACCTGTGGGATGTGCGCTTCGCCCAGCAATTGCCCATCCTGCCAGGATTGCAAGCGCAGTGCATCGTGATAAGCGGAGACGGCGGCAAGAACATGTCCATCCGGTGATACGGATGCTGCACAATACGTCCCTTTCCAGACCGGCGAGACGACAGGGGCAGCGGTTATGACACGCCAGCGCTCGTTCCCCGTTCGCCAACTCCACAGTACGAAGGTATATTCATCCTCGCGCAGGCAAACTCCGTCTCGGCAGGAAACGATGCCGTTCTTGAGTAGCATGTGCGTGTTATCACTTTGATAAATCGGGAAACTCTTGACCAGGTGATAAGGTTTGGGCCGTCCGTAAAGAAACCACCCGAGGATGCCGGCCATCCCGCCAACGAGCAGGAACACCAGTGCCATCCGCCAACCCTGCTGTATTCGCGATCTGCCCGCCATTGATCCTGCCGTGTTCTTGCCCATGGAAGACCCCTTCTCCGTATTTGCAGACCGGGCGAAGGACGAATCTCAGCCTTTCAGGCTGCCGCTTTCTTTTGGCACCGATTCCCAGGGCGTTGCCCTGGGCTGGCGAATACAAGCCCTTCAGGCTCTGGGCAAATGCCTACAACACGACTTCTTGTATCCCGCCGGCCTTCACCTCAACCCACTCCGGCAGCTTTCGCCCGGGAGCGAAGAGGCGGAGGCGGGCGCCGGCGTCGGATTGGATGACGATGCGGTCGGCGGTCAGAGAGAGAATGTCGGTGTCCGTACCTTCGGGTATGACGGCGAGATTGTCGCCGGCGGTGATATTCACGATGCGGCCGGCTGGCGCCTCTACCTTGTAGCGAGCGTCGCCGAGGAGGAGGTAGGCGGGGTGGGCGGGGGCGACGCTCCACCAGTCGATGTTCAACAGGTAAAGGTCGCGCAGGCCATCCGCGCGGTCGTAGGCGGCGAACTCCACGTCCTCGCTGCCGCGGATCCAGCCGCGGGGGGCTTCCGCGGTGGCGGCGCTTGCGCCCAGGTCGCGAAGGGCGTATTCGTAAGCCGAACGCACGGAGGCGTCGCACGGGTAGGCGTCCTGCGGGAAGTAAATCACCGTGCCTTTACCGATCTGGCGCACGGTCTTCTCGCCGGTCATCGGTACCGTGCCGAAGATGCGCTCGAGCTCGGCGCATTGACGGGGCAGAGCGGGCGGCTGGTTGCGCACGACGTGGGTGGAGAGGTGCGGCTTACCGAGCAGCAGCGTGCCGCCGGCCTCCACGTAGGCGAGCAGGCGGCGGAAATCTTCCTCGTCGAAGGTGTTCCAGCCCAGGAAGGCCAGCGCTAAATAATCCTGCAGCGGTCCCCCCGCGGCCAGCGGGACGATGTCCACCATTCCGTAGGGCGTGCCGGTATACCAGCCCTCCGGCTTGTTGTCCGCGCACGGGTTGACGTAGACGGCGTTCAGCACGGAGCGCGGGTAGAAGGTATGCAGCAGCTCGAAGCTCTCCTCCGGCGCGCCGAACTGGAACTCCTCGCGCTTCGAGCCCCACACCCCCTGGCTGAAGCACTGCCAGCCGCAGTGCCGGCCCTTGAACACCGCCAGCGGCACCCGCTGCGCGCCGCGCCGGGGGTGGGTCTGCAGGAACTTGCGGAATTTGACGTGCGCCTGCCGGTGGATTTCGCAGGCGTGCGAGTAGCGGTCTTGCGCCGCGTATTCCGACTCCATGCGCCACAGGCCTTCCTCCAGGTTGATGTGCCGCACCCCGCCCAGGTAGCAGGCGGCCAGCGAGAGGAAGTAGCGGTCGGCGTGCGCCTGCGTGTCCTGCGGGGAGCTGCTCCACTGCATGGCCAGGTGCGCGCCGTAGTCCTGCTTCCCGATGGCCTTCGACGCCCCGCGCAGCGCGGCGAGGATCACCTCCTCCGGCCCATACATCTGCTCGGCGCCCAGGTTCTCGTAGCCCGCGCGGTAAAAGACGTGGAACATGGCCGACGGCCCGGTGTGCCGCGTCACCCCGCCGCGCACCGCCGCCAGGTTGTCCACCATGTACTGCTCCGCCTGGCGCATGTCCGCGGCGTAGCGGGGGTCGTGATACACCCGCGACTTGCCGTCCGCGCGCACGGTGGGCCGGGCGATCATGAAGATGCCGCCTGCCTGCTGCCCCCGCCGGAAGATGTCGGCGTAGAGCGAATCATACTGCGGCGAGCCCCAGTAGTTATAGGCGCCGTCGCGCTCGTGCGCCTGACGACCCAGGTAGTTCGGCCCCGCCAGCAGCTCATCGGGGGGATTCGCCGACCGTCCGGGCAGCTCGCGCCCGTCCACCATCAGGTGGTAGCGCATGCCCATTCCTTCTAATAGCGGCACGACCTTGGGCCAGAGATCCGGGTTCACCTCGCGCGTGCCGCACCAGCGGTAAACGGGCCGGAAGCACACCCCGTTGCCGATGCGCTCCGCCGCGTACCAGGCGAGGAAGCGCAGCATGGCGTCCTCCTCCTGCGGCACGTAAATCGCGTCGCCGGTGGAGAGGATGATGTCATCGCCGCCGTCCTTCACCACTCGCTCCGGCGTAATGGTCAGCGCCTCACCGTTAATCTTCACTTCGTAGCTTGGATTGGCGCGCGCCGGGCCGGCATCCACCTGCACGGTTTCCAGCCGGCCGCCTTCCTCATTGTTGATCTCCACCAGCACGCCGAAGGGTTTATTTTCCTCGACATATTCCGGAAAAGCGACCACCTCTACGGGCCGCGCGCTCTCCTGCAGGATCTCCGCCTGCCGGGCGACGAAGGGCAGTGCCGTCGCGTAATCACCGAGCAGGATCAGCTCCACCTCATGCGTGCCGGGCGTCATCTCCGGCAGCGCTACCTCGAAGTCCGGCGCGCGCACAATGGCGTTGAACACGGTGTCGCGGAAGCACTTCGTGCCGTCGATGCACACCGCGAACTCCGGCCACTCGAAGCGCGACAGGTTCTCACCCAGCCAGTTCAGCCGCTCCCAGCGCTCGACGTTGTGCGCCGGCATGAAGGGTGGAATCACCGTCTCCCCGCCCGCCGGGAAGAGCCGCGGCGAGCCGATCCACGCCTTGCCGGAGAAGCCGCGACCGCCGACCCGTATCAGCAGCATGGCTGCGTCTTCCGGCAGCGTCACCGGCGCCGACAGCTCCTGCCACTCATAACTGCCCACCGGCAGCTCCAGCCGCACCACCTCGTCGGGCGCGTCATACACATCATCCGGGTGCCGCCAGTCCTGCGCGCGGTAGATGCCCAGCTCGACGACCAGCTCGCCGCCCTCCGCCACCTCCACCTCCTGCCCGCGGACCAGCACGGCGAAGGTCAACGCGCGCGGCAGCCCCGCCGCCGCCACCTTCATATACGCGTTGCGCGGCCACGCCTCGCCCTTCCCGCGCAGGTACAGCGAATACTTCTCGCCGAAGGCATGCTCGGTATCCAGCGCGTCGTTGATCGAGCGGTACAGGTATGGCATCCCCATCTCGCAGCGCCACTGCCAGAAGGTATCGACTTCCCCCACCACGCGCAGCCGCCGGCGAACGGGGCAGGGAGGATCGGTCAGCTCGACCTGCAGCCGCAGGCTCTCACCAGGTCGGATCACCGTGCCTTTTTTCCCGGAGAGGGTGGGGGCGGGCAATTGAAGAGGGATATGGGTGAGTTCTTTCATGAGGGGTATTGTTCCGTGGGAGTAATGGTATCTCCTTCCTGGGACCGCAGGCGTCCCGCGCCTGCCCATTAGGTAGACCTTGGTAATATGTCAGAAGAAATACCGCTGTCCAACCACTTCCGACAGCAAAATCAGAGCAAAACTTGCGACATTCGCGCCCAGCACCAGCATCCATCCGCGCAGACCGAGCGAACGGCGCAGCATTAACCCAACTACGAGGCCTTCGATGATTAAATCCATCAACAGGGCAAAGCCCATAATGCCATACCATCCTGATGAGGACAATTCATCGCTCCGACCGAGCAAGGCAGCAGGGAAATTCAAGACTGCCTGTTCGAGATAATTGCCGGCATTTGTGAAAAAGAAAACGGGAACAAACGAGGCGAAGTTCATAACGATGACGGTCAATATCGCCATGCCTATGGTGACTTTACCCAGCCATAAAATAAATGGCAGTTCAACCAGCAATGCCAGCAGAATCACGCAGAGGCCATAACTCGGTTGCTGCATATACAGGGGTTCCATGATCGGGTCGGCGCCGGCGGGGATGGCCAGCATAACAAGCAACAGCCCGATGAGCAGGGAAAGGGTTCGCTGTCGTACGACCATGATGCTACCTCCTGGTCAGATGAACCATTATACCATCTTTACTCTTTACTTCAACTCTTGCTCAAAATCGATAAGGGCTTCGTCACTTGCCATCTCCCAGGCATCAAATTCGGTTTGCAGTTCCTTATCGAAAGACAAAATTGGCTGTTTAATAATGTTGGGAATAAATCGCAAAGAGATTGATGATATATTCGTCGTACCAAATTGACCAATATTAACAGGCAACGATTTAACGCCATGCTCTTCATTGTGCCATGGCCTGGAATTCTCTGTTTGTATCGGATTTGTCATGTGATTCCTTTGATTGTTCATTATTTTATCACCTTTTCTGCCTTATTATAGGCCGTCCACCCCTTCCCACAGATACCGCTGCCACCCCACTGCCGACACCCTGCCCGCCGCGCGGTATCCAGATAGTCGGCGTCGCCGATGAACAGCGAGCGGAACTCCGGGTTGCGGCGGGTGAATTCCAGCAGACCTGTAGATCACGCAAGGTGTAAGCGCCGGTCTTGATTTCGACTGCCCAAGCGCGCCTGCCATCGGATTGCCGTCCTTTTTCGTTGTATTCATCCTCGACTATCCATGGAATGGGAAATCGTTGAAGTATCTTTTAATGTTTTATGGAGTATGCTTATAACTTTGGAGTACCTGGCATTCAGAAGAAATAACGCTGCCCTACAACTTCCTGGTCAGATGAATAATTATAGCACTTCTCCGTGAGACTTGCGCGAAAGAGTTTTATACAAGCCCCTTTTCGGAGTGCGGTGGCCGCAGACGCCGCTTTCACTGAGTGTAAGGTGAGTGGAATAGCATCACGGTGGGCCTATCGATCCGGGAGTGGGAACGAGTAGATAGGCTCACCGTGATGCTATTCCGATAACATTGCGCAAAAGTGAAAGCGGTGTCTGCGGCCACCGCACTCCGAAAATGGGCTTGCATGATTGCGCCAGGGTTTATGGATTCAATAAATCCCTCCGATACACCTCGATGCTGACGGTGGCGACGTTCGAGAGCTCCGTGCCGTCGTTGGCCCGGTAGGTGAAGGTGTCCGTGCCGAGGAAGCCGGCGGCGGGGATGTACATGAACCAGCCGTCGGGCTTGAACAGCAGCAGGCCGTGCGCCGTGCTGGTGACGAGTTCGGCGGTCAGGGGCTTGCCTTGCGGGTCGATGTCGTTGGCCAGCACGCCGCCCATGACGACCAGCAGCGTGGTTTGCTGCGGGGTGCGGTAGAAGTCATCCACGGCGAGGGGTGATCCGGCGAGGCTCGCGGACATGGTGGCGACATTCGAATCGACCTGCCCGTCGTTGGCCACGAAGGTGAAGGTATCAATGCCGGCCAGGCCGGGGCGCGGCGTGTAGGTGAAGGCGCCGGTGGCCGGATTGGTGATGACCGCCGTGCCCTTCGCGCCATTGGCGACAATGCGGAAGGTGAGCGGATCGCCGTCCACATCGGTGGCCGCCAGCGTACCGGGCACCGGAGCGCCCGTCGGCACCGCGAAGGCGCCGTCCTGAGCGGCCGGCGTGTCGTTGACCGGGGTGACGGTGATGCCGACCGCCGCCGGGGCGGAGGTGAGCCGCCCGTCGCTGACGGTGAAGGTGAAGCTGTCCGGGCCGTGGTAGTTCGGCGCCGGCGTGTAGGTCAGGTTCGGCGCCGTGCCGGTCAGCTCGCCGTTCGCCGGCTGCGTGACCACATCGAAGGTCAGCGGGTCGCCGTCCGGATCGCTGCCGGCAAGGGTGATGTTGACCGCCGTATCTTCCGCCGTCGTCACCTGCCGCGGGGTAGCCGCCGGCGGGTCGTTGACCGCGCTGACGAAAAACGACACCGTGGCGATATTGGATTCGAGCTGCCCGTCGCCAACAAAGAACAGGAGGGCATCAGGCCCGTTGTAATTCGGGTCCGGTGTATAGGTGAAGGTGCCCGCATGCGTATCGTGGATGACAACCTCCCCGTGCTCCGGCATCACCACCGTATGGAAGGTCAGCGGATCGCCGTCCGGGTCGGTCGCCTGCATGACGCCATCGACCGGCGTATCTTCTTCGGTACCGAGCTCGCTGTCGAACGCCTTCGGGGCGTGGTTGATCGCGGTGACGGTAATGCTCACCGTGGCCGGCGCGGAGGTGGCCTGCCCGTCGCTGACGGTGAAGGTGAAGCTGTCCGGCCCCACGTAATCCGTGTCCGGCGTATAGGTCAGGTCCGGCGCCGTGCCGGTCAGCTTGCCATTTGTCGGCTGCGTGGCCACGTCGAAGGTCAACTGGTCGCCGTCGGGATCGCTGCCGGTCAGCGTGATGTCCTTCGCGACATTCTCTTCCGTCGCCACGTCCTGCGGGTCGGCCGTCGGATCATGGTTCACCGGGTTGACGGTGATGCTCACCGTCGCGGGTTCGGAGGTGGCCTGCCCATCGCTGACGGTGAAGGTGAAGCTGTCCGGCCCTACGTAATCATCCGCCGGCGTATAGGTCAGGTCCGGCGCCGTGCCGGTCAGCTTGCCGTTTGCCGGCTGCGTGGCCACGTCGAAGGTGAGCGGATCCCCATCGGGATCGCTGCCGGTCAGCGTGATGTCCTTCGCGGTATTCACGTCCGTCTCCACGGTCTGCGGGTCCGCCGTCGGGCCCTGATTCACGGCGGCGACGGTAATGCTCACTGTGGCGATATTCGAGTCCAATTCCCCGTCGTTCGCCTGGTAGGTAAAGCTGTCCGGACCGTCATAGTCTTTTTCCGGCGTGTAGGTGAAGCCGCCGTCCGCATTCAGCGCCAGCAAGCCATGCGCCGGATCTGTCACCTTGATCGCCGTCAGCGTGGTGCTGTCCACATCGGTGTCGTTACCGAGCACACCGGGCATATCGACCGTGCGCGGGGTGTTCTTCGGCGTTGTATACTCGTCGTCGTTGGCGACCGGCGCATCATTGACCGGCGTCACGGTAATGCTCACCGTGGCCGGCGTAGAGGTCGCCTGCCCGTTGCTCACCGTGAAGGTGAAGCTGTCCGGCCCCACGTAATCATCCGCCGGCGTGTAGGTCAGGTCCGGCGCCGTGCCGGTTAGCTTGCCGTTCGCCGGCTGCGTGGCCACGTCGAAGGTCAGCGGCAGCGCGTTCGGGTCGCCGCCGGTAAGGGTGATGGCTTTTGCGGTGTCCTCCGCCGTCTCCACGGTCTGCGGGTCCGCTGTCGGCAAGCCTTCCCCGCCGCGGAGGATCAGCGTATCCGCCACCGCCAGGTTGAGGGAGAAGATCGTCTGCCCGTTAGAGCGCCGCACCGACACCGACTGCCCGCTGGCCAGGCTCACGTCCGCCGTGGGCACCGGGAAGTTGACGGCGACTTGCAGGTTGCCCACCGGGGTGGTGCTCCAGTTCGTCAGCGCGATGGCCGTGCCGACCGGCGACTCGATCACCGCAGCCTCGACATAGGGTTGGCTGGTGACGACCTGGCGCGTCTCCGCCGGGGCGATGCTGCCGACCAGGGCGCCGACCGCGGCATCGCAGTTCACCGGCAGGAATTGCGCCATCGAGGTGTCCAGGTCGCCGCGATCCACCGGCTGAAATGGGATGGCCGGCTTCAGGTAGCTCAAGCCGGGCAGAAAGCCGCAGTAGATCACCTGCCCGGCGCCGGCGGCCCGCTGGGTGACGGCCGGCGACCCATCGCTGAAGGTGCCGAGCACGGTGGTGTCGCCCGCCGCGGTGAAGCGGCTGACCGCGCCGAAGACGGGGAAGGCGCCGCCCGACGCCGTCACCTGGTCGGCCGGCACGGCAAACGGCAGGTCCTGCTTTTCAAATCCCACCTGCGAGTCCGCCGGCGTCTCGAAGGCCGTCTCGGTGACCCCCAGCAGCGCACGCAGGGTGGTGTTCGCCCCATTATTCTCGTCATACATGCCGGCGCCCGCGGTGGCGAAGAGACGTCCGCCCGCCTGCACCCAGGCGGCGATCTGCTGCGACGCCGCCTGGCTGACGTGCCGGTCGGTCAGGTACAGCACGTTGTACTGACCGATCGTGCCGTCCTGGGTATCGGCTTCGGAGAGCACGTCGAGCGGCAGGTGCTGATTCAGGATGGCGAGATACAGCGCGCGTTTCCCCGCGCCGCCGGAATTCGCGTAGTCGGTATTGCTGTCGCCGGCCTGGCTGAACCACAACGCAACCTGCGACTGTTTCCGCTGCCCCTGCTGCACGATGTCCTCATACATGCCGTATTCGCGCAGCGTCTTCAGCACCATCGTATACATGGCGGGATCGTTCACGTAATTTTCCGTATAGGCCACATAGACGGGGTCGAACTCGAACAGGTTGAAGAGATTGGCGCCGTGGCCCATCGCGCTGAACCACATCCGCTTCCACATGTCGGGGATGTTGCCCGGCGAGTGGGGCATCACGTACATCATGATTTTCGGGTGTGGCTTGCCGCGCACGCCGTCGCGGAACAGATCGAGGTCGATGCCGTTCACCTGCGGCGAGCCGATCGGCATCCCCCAGCAGAAGTCCTCGCTCCACGGCATTGTCATCGCATCCGTGCGGAAGGTCGTGATGTAATCGCTGACATTCCCCAGGTAGCACCGGGCGGCGTCATTCTGCGGGGAATAATTCGCGCCGATGCCCGCGTTCGGCAAATAGCTGCGCAGCACGTCCGTCAACGGTTTATTGCCCATGCCGTTGCCGATTTCGTCGCCCAGGCTGATGAACAGGTAGTTCGCGCGCTGCTCCGGGGTGAGCGCTTGGCACCACGCGGTCAGTTGCGCGGGGGTCATGCCGCGCAGGTCGGCGTGCAGCTTCGGTTGCGCCATATAGTAGCCTTCCGTGCCGAAGAGCGGATCGATCTGCGATGAGAGACTGCCGCTTGCCGCGATCATCGTCTGCGTCGGCGTGCGCCCCGGCGCGGAGACCGCGTTCAGCGCGGTCATCAGCGTATTCGTATTTTCCGCCGGCGTGTTGAACGTGCGGGTATAGCGCGTGTCGGCGTTGCCGGTAATATTCAACGCGCCGTTGACGTTGGCGAAAGTTCTGACTGACTGAATCACGCCGGCGGCATTCTTCACGCCCAGCTCCAGCGAGCACGAGCCGGTGGTTCTGAAGCCCCACTGCCCGTCGTTCAGGGTATCCATGGTGCCGCCCACCTCGGTCCAGTTCGAGGTTTGTCCCGGCGCCACTAAGAAACTGACCGGCGACCAGTTGCGCTGGTGTACCCAATAGGGCGAGTGCTGCTGGAAGGGCCCGCCGGAAAAGCTCAGGCTGGAGACCGTGGCATTGGCGCCGCCGGTATTGGTCGCGCGCAGATAGACATCGCCCGCCTGCGTCAGCCAGCCGTCCAGCGGCAGGTA